>Ga0116146_1000425_pt1 | contig 53301 bp, 56 predicted proteins | sample AD_JPNHG2_MetaG_FD_89748 | JGI IMG/M metagenome (GOLD analysis project Ga0116146, IMG submission 89748) | Active sludge microbial communities of municipal wastewater-treating anaerobic digesters from Japan - AD_JPNHG2_MetaG | ecosystem: Engineered > Bioreactor > Anaerobic > Digestate | place... | reverse complement strand
GGCCGTCCCTACGGGACTTGGCTCTTTTATTTTGTTTGTCTTACCATAAGATCGTCCCTACGGGACTTGATCTATTGTTGATTTTTTATTTATGAGAAAATCTTAAATCCCGAAACGCCATTAGCTCCCCTCTCTTTTTGAAAGAGAGGGGCCGAGGGTGAGTTAGATACTGTTGCCAAAATATCCTCCCTACGGGACTTAGTTGGGTGTTGATTTTTTATTTATGAGACAATCTTGAAATCCCGAAACGCCATCAGCTCCCCTCTCTTTTCGAAAGAGAGGGGCCGGGGGTGAGTAAAGTTTATCAAAAGATTAATTCCGGATACCATCAGGGTAACTAATATCAGATGATTACACCATTATAGGACTTAATTCTCATTAAATATGGCATAACCATGCTAAAATTAATTATTCATCCCTCATATCCTTAATCTGCTCAAGTAAAGCTTTTTTAAAACGTTGTTCTGCCTTATTGATGCGTAATGCTTTTTGTGGCGGAATGACCCTGGCAATTTTATTCATATATTCTTTTTTCAGGTCAAGCTCTTTTTGCTCAAGCTCCAGGAATTTGTTAATGGCTTCAATGGCTTCATTGTTACTGATATTGTTCATGTTGCCATATTTCATCTTCAGTTCATTTGATTGCATTTTCAATTCCTTTTGCTTTTGGGAATATTCATTGAATAAAGGCCAGAAAACCTTAGCTTCATCAGCGGTCAGGTTAAGTTCTTCCGTGTAAATGGCAATCCGGAGAGCAGCCACCCTGTCACGTGGTTGACCAAAACTATTCAGGGCAGCTGCGATTAATACAATAAATACAGTGTTTTTTAACGTTTTCATAGTTCTTCCAAAATTATATTTTCATCAATTTCATCTAAAATCTGATTTTCAGTGTTATCTGTTTCTGATTGTTGATGGGTTAAAAGAAAATCAACCATAACCTCAGAATCGATATATTCAAGTGCGAAAGCTTCAGGGGTTAACTCCTTGTTATTGAAGACTTTATGATGTGATAGTCTGAGACCTGCCAATATGATCAGTCCTAAGCAGGCAGCAGCGGCAAATGCTTTAACCCGGTTCGATGAGAAAAAGCTATTGTAATGAATGCGGTTGCTTTTAACTGTTTTTCTCAGTATCTCCTCTGATAATTGGTCAAAATAACCTTCAGGCACATCATAATTTTCCTTTTTATCAATTTCTGCCAGCCGGGGAGAAATCTGTTTAAGCTCATTATGTATGTCTTTTGGGTTGCTCATATTTATTTGACATAAATTTTTTTCAATCGTTTAATCAGAAATGAACAAATAGTGTTCAATTTTTTTAACTGCGTGATGATAATTGGCTTTCAATGCACCGACAGAAGTATTGGTGATTTCAGCGATTTCTTCATAACTAAGCTCTTCAAAATAACGTAACTGAAATACAAGTTGTTGTTTTTCAGGTAGATTTCTCACACATTTATGAAGTTTTTTCAGAATTTCACCTCCATCTTCCTGAGGAGAATGATCCACCTGAGAGGAAGTAATGTTTTCAAAAACGGCATCAGGTAAGTATTGATTTGTATTGCTTTTGTTTAAAAAGCTGATGGCCATATTCACCGAAATTCTGTAAATCCATGTGAAAAGTTTGGATTCTCCCCTGAAATCATCAATTTTTCTCCATATTTTAATAAAAACCTCCTGAGTCAGGTCATTGGCATCTTCATGATTTTGTACCATACGCCTGATCAGCCAGTAAACTTTCTCTCTGTATTTTTTAAGTAATTGGGTAAAGGCATAGGATCTCCGGTTTTTATCCCGGAACAACAATACAATTTCCTCATCAGAAAGGAACATCTATAAAACATTTTTTGAATATGACCGTACAGAGACCTGAAAGTTTAATGTGTTTTTTTCTTCAAAATTTTTAAAGCAGCTTCAACAATATGATTTTCAGAAAGTCCAAATTTTGTTAAAAGCTCTTCCGGTTTACCGCTTTCACCAAAGACATCATTAACACCGACAACCTCAAAAAATACTGGCAATTCGGCAGACAGCAAGGCGGCAATGCTTTCGCCCATTCCACCTGACTTCTGATGTTCTTCAACGCTGATGGCGCAGAGTGTCTTATGTACAGAATTCAGAATCAGTTCTTTGTCAAGTGGTTTTATGGTATGAATATTTATGATTTCTGCGCTGATTCCTTTTTCTTCAAGTATTTTACAAGCCAGAAGGGCTTTCCATACCAGATGTCCGGTAGCAAAAACCGTAATATCTGTGCCTTCATTTAAAATTATTCCTTTCCCAATTTCAAAGGGCATATCATCAGGAATAAAGTTAGGGACATCAGGTCTGCCGAAACGAAGATAAACCGGGCCATCAAAATCAGAAATCGCATGAACGGCCTGCCTGGTCTGATTGTAATCGCAGGTGTTAATAACCGTCATATTGGGCAGCATTTTCATTAGTCCGATGTCTTCCAGAATCTGGTGCGTGGCTCCGTCTTCACCCACTGTCAGTCCCGAATGGGAGGCACATATTTTAACATTTTTCTTGCTGTAAGCCACTGATTGTCTGATCTGATCGTAAACCCGGCCAGTTGAAAAATTGGCAAATGTACCTGTAAAAGGTATTTTTCCACCGGTAGCCAATCCTGCAGCTATACCTATCATATTTGCTTCGGCTATTCCGACCTGAAAGAAGCGTTCAGGGAAAGCTTGCCTGAATTTGGTCATTTTAACGGAATCGGACAAATCGGCTGAAAGTGCAACAATATCTTTATTCTTCATGCCAACTTCGAAAAGGGCATCTCCAAAACCGGCACGGGTTGATTTGATGTTGATTACTGGATATTCTTTCATCTTATTTTAAATTGATACTGAGGGATGTTCCTGATGAAACCACAAACTCTTTGTCATTGGTGTAGAAAGTACTACGCGCATTTTTTCTGCGGTAGGATAAAATATAGGTGCCGGGTTGCATGATCAGCACCTGAGTCAGAAGCTTGTCGTCAAGGTTGGTAACCCATTCCAGTTTTCCGTTGACAGTCCTGAAAATGGATCCTATCATGGGAGTTGACGAATAAATAACTATTTTACCTGGTTGCTCAACTTCAATGGTTGTTGTTGAACTTTGCTTGATTTCAACATCTTTAACGTAAATCCGTGGCAGGCTAAGAATCTCCAGATCATACCTTCCGACCAGATATTTTTGTAAAGTATTAAATTCCTGTGCATAAACCGTTTCTGTTCCGCCTGCTTTTTTAACAACTGCTATCAGGTTCTTATACTGGGTAATTCCTTTTATCACAAGATTTAAATAGCCCTGAGGTGCATTCACGGCAATGATATTATGTTTGCCATGATTCAGAGATATATTTTCTTTTGTAACAGGTGGAAGTGTATGGACGACAAGATTATAATTCATAAAAGGATCAATGAAAAGGGTATCAGGTAGTCCGGCATCATTCAGGGTATGATAGAAGTTGTACATAATCATACCTTTTTTGCTTTCGTAAAAGGTCATGTCAACATCGGTTTCTGTTGCTTTTCCATAACTGTCGAGCAGGTTTACCTGGGCTGTAGTGTTGTTTAAAGCATTGGAAATGACCACATTAAGGATTTTTTCAAAAGAATTTTCATCGGTGGCATTAAAGAAATTTCCGGCACAGTCCAGCTGACTGATCAAATCTTCATTGATGCCTAACCCAATGATAAAAGGTTTTAGCATGATGCCTCTCTTCTGAAGTGAAAGGGAAACCTGACAAGGGTCACCACCGCATTCTTCGATGCCATCAGTAATCAAAATGATGATGTTTCTGACATTGTTGGCACGAGGGAAGTCGTTTGCTGCCACTGAAAGAGAATAAGCAATTGGTGTCGTTCCTTTTGGCCGGATTTCTTTAAGCCTGGCAATAATCTGATCCTTATTGTCGGGGCCGAAAGGTACTTCCAGACGTGTATCCTTACAATCCTGTTTTACCTTTGGACTGACATGCCCGTAAGCCCTTAGCGCCATTTCAACCTCCTTATTTTGGGAAATACTATCAACAAGTTTGGTCAAAAGTCGTTTGGCAACATCAATTTTTACTTCTTTTTCAAATAATCCCCACATGCTACCTGATCCGTCAAGCAGGAAAAGGATGCGTGTTTTTGGATTTTGTGAAAAAACATTTGACTGAGTTGTTATTAGTAATAATAAAATTATCAGCGTTTTAGAGATTAGTTTCATCTCAGATTATTTTAAAATCTCCTAAAGTTTCAGGCAATTGTGCGAGTGCACGAATAGTTTGCTCATCATCAGGAGCTACTCCATGCCAATGATGGTCGTTTTCCATAAAATCAACACCCTTTCCCATGACGGAATGCATGATGATGCAGACAGGTTTTGACTGTCCGGATACCTGACCAGCTACCTGAAGTGAGGCAATAATATCTTTATAGGAATGTCCATCCATGTTAAGGGTATACCAGCCAAAGGCTTTCATTTTATCTTCGAGTGAACCTAATGACATGACATCACTAACGTTTCCGTCAATTTGTTTATTGTTGAAATCAATAATGGCAATGAGATTGTCAACTTTATGATGAGCAGCAAACATAAAAGCTTCCCAGTTTTGTCCTTCCTGTAGTTCACCATCTCCGCATAAAACATAAACAAGATGATTGTCGTTGTTGAGTTTCTTTGCCAAAGCATGTCCGATGGCAACGCTTAAACCTTGTCCGAGTGAACCGCTTGAAATTCGGATACCAGGGATATTATCGACAGAAGCAGGGTGCCCCTGAAGGCGGCTGTTCAGCTTTCTGAAAGTTGAAAGTTCATCCACATCGAAATAACCTCTTCTGGCCAGAATGCTGTAAAACAGGGCAGAAAGGTGGCCGTTTGAAAGAAAAAAAACATCTTCGCCTATTCCGTTGTCAGTGTATTTATCAGGGTCGATATGCATGGTATGAAAAAACAGAACGGTAAGTAAGTCAGCTGCTCCGAGTGCCCCGCCCGGATGTCCTGATTTCGCATGGTTGGTCATTCTGATAATATCTCTTCTGACCTGGGTGGCAATTTTTTGCAAATTATTTATTTCTGCGCTCTCCATTGTTTTTAAGTAAAAATCAAATGTATTACTTTTTCAAAAAAGCAAATATTCTACTCTTGTGTTATTTTTCCCCATTATGTGAATGATTAGGAATATTAAAATTTATCCGCTGACCGTTTTACCGACATCCATCCAGTTTCCTGCACTATGCAGATATCCCCTGACTTGCTGCTGACCGCAGACTGTTAAATATAGTTCCGTGAGGGAGAAAACATCTTTTTCGGGGAAAAACTGAAAAATAGAATCGGACAAGACCTGAATGCCACTGAAAGCATAAGGCCGAAGTGCGGAATTTTCATAAATGATGGTTTCGCCAGTCTTTGTGTTTCTCCAACCTTTTAAATTCATCTCTGAGTCAAATAAAAAATAACGCGAAGAATCCCGTTCTGAAACAGCTAATGTTGCAATACTTTGATTTTCAACTGAATAAGTAAAAAACTCTTCTAAATTCAGATCAGAGATGATGTCAACATTGTGAACCAGAAAAAAGCCACATTTTTCGAAAAACCAGGAAGCTTTTTTTAAGCCGCCTCCTGTTTCAAGAAGATTTTCCTCATGGGAGAAAGTGATGTTGATGTCAAAATTGTTGTTAATTTGTAAGAATTCTTCAATTTTTTCGGCAAAATGATGAACATTGATAATGATGTCTTTAAAACCGTATTTTATAAGTCTTTGAATTACAATTTCTAAGATTGGTGTTCCATTAAGAGGAAATAGTGCTTTGGGCATGGTATCGGTGAAAGGTTTTAACCTTGTGCCTTTGCCTGCTGCCAGAATCATCGCTTTTTTCATGATTTGTCAAGTTCAAAATGTTTGACCCTGACGTTAACGCCCTGCATACCGGCATATCTTTGGGCCAGCTTTTCGGCAAAATAGACTGAGCGGTGTTGACCACCCGTACATCCAAAAGAAATCATGAGGTGATAAAATTTCCTTTCAAGGTAATTTGAAATAGCAGCATCAGTAATGGCAAACACATTTTTCAGGAATTCGTTGGTCTCTTGCTTTGATTCAAGAAAAGCAATGACTCTCGGGTCTTTTCCATTCAATTCTGCATATTCTGCAAAGCGTCCGGGATTGGGTAAAAAGCGGCAGTCAAAGACAAAACCACCGCCATTTCCGCTGTTATCGAGCGGATAGCTCTTTTTATAGCTGAAACTGTTGATGGAAACTGTCAACCCACTGGCTGGTGTAAAACTAAGCTCGCTGAGTGTTTTACTGACAAGTATCTGTTCAAAAACTCTGTATAGTTCAGGCAGATGTAGCTCAGGCCTGTAATGGTCAAAAATCCATTCAAGATTTTTCAGGGCAAAAGGAATACTTTGGAGAAAATGTGTTTTTCTTTCAAAAAAACCTCTGTATCCATAAGCCCCGAAAGCCTGCATGATGCGGATCAACACAATAGGATAAAAAAACTTATTGAAAATTTCCGGATTGATACCAAATTGTTTTTTCCCCGTTTCGATGTAATGTTCCATCACCTTCAACCTGAACTCAGGCGACAGGTTAGCTTTTGCATCAAACAGGAGAGAGGCCAGATCATATTGAAGTGGGCCACGCCTTCCTCCCTGGTAATCAATAAAATAAAGTTTTTCTCCGAAAACCATAATGTTTCTTGACTGAAAATCACGAAACATAAAATTGTCGGTTCCGGCTTGCATAAGGAAGTTTGTAAAAGTGTGGAAGTCATTTTCAAGTGCCTGTTCATCAAAAGTTACACCTGCAAGGCGAATAAAATAATGCTTGAAATAGTTCAGGTCCCACATCATGGATTGCTTATCAAAGGCTTTGCGTGGGTAACAGATATTGTAATCAAGTCCGCGATGGCCGATAAACTGAAAGTCAAGCAGGTTTTCAACTGCTGAAAAATATTTTTCGCTTATCTTATCTTCAGATCCGGCTTCCTGTAAATAGCTGAAAAGTGTTGTGTCGCCTAAATCCTGCAGAAGATAATGCTTTTGGTCGGTTTCTACTTCAAAAATATCAGGGACATTTAATCCGAGCCATCTGAAATGACGTGTAAGGGTAAAAAATGCCATGTTTTCCCTGATATCTTTGTTGAATGCACCTATAGCCGTTGAATTGCCTGACTTTAACCGGTAATATTCCCTGACCGATCCTGAAGCAGGCAGTTTTAAAGTTTCCTTTGCGATTTGATCGAAGTGCCTGTAAAATAATTCATTAAGTACAAGTATATCAGCTTTTTCCACTGGTCTTTTTTGATGCAAAATTATCCGGCTGTTATGCTTCCGGCAAATGCTTTTATTCACAGCTTTCAGATTTTAATAAATTTTTGTGAGGAACTGGCTTTCATTGGCCTTCTTAATTTATTTTTGCCCGTCTAAAACTCATTAAAAATCATTGATATGAAACGTAAAATAAGCTTGTTTTTACTCTTTACCTTATTTGTCAGCTTGATTTCTGATGCATGCACCAATTATATTGTTACAAGAGGTGCTTCTGCTGATGGTTCAACTTTTATTACCTATTCTGCCGATTCGCACGTTCTTTATGGCGAGTTGTACTATAAACCGGCAAGAGATTATCCCGAAAATGCCATGATGAGAATATACGAATGGGACAGTGGTAAGTTTTTGGGAGAAATCAAACAAGTAAGACATACTTATTCCGTTGTCGGCAACATGAATGAATATCAGGTTTCAATTGGAGAAACCACTTTCGGGGGTAGAGAAGAATTGGTAAATCCTGAAGGAATTATTGACTATGGTTCATTAATCTACCTTGCTTTACAAAGAGCAAAGACAGCCCGTGAAGCCATTCAGGTGATGACAAGCCTGGTGGATGAATATGGTTATTACAGTTCAGGCGAATCATTCTCCATTGCCGATAAAAATGAATGCTGGATACTTGAAATGTTAGGAAAAGGAAAGGGTAAAAAAGGCGCTTTGTGGGTAGCTGTCAGAATACCAGATGGTTATGTGAGCGGACATGCCAATCAGTCCAGAATAACCACTTTTCCGTTGAATGATCCTGAAAACTGTCTGTACGATAAAGAGGTAATTTCTTTTGCCAGAGAAAAAGGCTGGTACACAGGCCCCGACAAGGAATTCAGTTTTTCAGATGCCTATGCCCAGCCGGATTTTGGCGGAGCTCGTTTTTGTGACATCAGGGTTTGGGCATTTTTCAACCATATTGCCGATGGAATGGATAAATATCAGGATTATGTCAGCGGTCATATTAAAATTGAAAATGGCAAGGTAGTCGGACGTATGCCCCTGTATATCAAGCCAAAAAGAAAAATTACCGTACAGGATATGATGTTTTTCATGCGTGATCATCTGGAAGGCACTGCATTCGATATGACCAAAGATATAGGTGCAGGCCCCTGGGGATTACCTTACCGCTGGCGTCCGCTGACATGGAAGGTTGATGAAAAAACTTACTGCAATGAAAGAGCAACGGCAACTCAACAGACAGGTTTCGTTTTTGTTGCACAGGCACGCAACTGGCTTCCCGATCCGATTGGCGGTATTTTCTGGTTTGGTGTCGATGATGCCAATACAACTGTTTTTTCTCCAATGTATTGCGGAATCAATAAGGTGCCTCCTGCTTATGCCGAAGGTGACGGCAACATGCTCCAATTCAGCAATGATGCCGCTTTTTGGGTATTTACCATGGTTTCCAATTTTACCTATCTTCGATACAGCTACATGATTGAAGATGTCAGAAAAGTTCAGAAGGAACTTGAAGACAAGTTTGTGAGTTATATGCCGGCTATTGATCTGGCGGCAAAAAACCTTTATGATAAAAACCCTGAGCTTGCTCGTCAGTTTCTGACTGATTATTCTGTTAACACGGGGCAGGCTGTTGTGGAGCGTTGGAAACAGCTTTTTCAGTATCTGATTGTTAAATACCATGATGGCAATATCAAGAAAGAAAAAGACGGACAATTTGAAACCAATGGCTATGGTATGCCGGTAAGCCCTTCACAGCCCGGTTATCCTGAGTGGTTTCTGAAGAAAATTGTAGAAGACAAAGGTTCTTTCCTCGAAGCTCCCTCGGGTCATTAAGTAACTGTAATATAATATTTTACATTCTATATTCTGGTTTACAGTTAGTTGTTTGTATTTAGTTTGTTCTCAGTGTATTATAAAAAATAAGAATAATTTATTTTGCTTGTTTGAGCTGGTTTTACCTTTGGCTTTAAATGAAAAATCATAATGGTTTCAAACTCAGTTAATTTAGTGCAAACAACAGATTATCAGTAATATATAAGTAAAAATTATTCAGAAAAAAATGTTTAAAAAAAGTTTCTGAAAAAGAAAACTTGCCTGATTTTGGATAATGGGCATGCCAAAATTAATTGTTAAAAAAATATCAGGGCAGGAGGAGATTAAATTAAAGTGGAATGTGGATAAAAAAGTCAGTTTTGAATTGTTATTGGCAGAATTAAAAAAAATATCAACAAAATATTCACAGAAAACTTTCAGCCTGTGAATTGATAATTGGTTTAAATACGATATATTTACGGTAAAACTGACCCGTTTACCTTAGCGTCAAAATTCAATAGCGGGAAAGAGGAAAACAAAGCAGTTTTTATGGAAAAAAAGACAGAATCGTTTTCAGAAAGGCTTACAAGCATCAGAGCAAAGATACAACAGGTGGCTTCACAGCAACTGGAGTACGGCAGAATACCGCCTCAGGCTGTCGATATCGAAGAAGCTGTTTTGGGTGCAATTATGCTCGAAAAAGATGCCCTGACGGAAGTAGTTGATTTTCTCCATGCTGATGTTTTTTACCGTGAGGAACATAAAATAATTTTTAATGCCATCCTGAACCTCTACAATAATACGAAACCGATTGATATTCTTACAGTTACTAATGAATTAAGGTCTGAAGGGAAGTTAGAGGCTGTGGGTGGAGCTTTTTATATCAGTGAGTTGACCAATAGGGTTGGCTCTTCTGCTAATATTGAATACCATTCCAGAATACTTGTCGAAAAATTCCTTTTAAGGGAACTGATCAGGATTTCAACGCAGGTACAGGTTATGGCCTATGATGATCAGACAGATGTGTTTGATTTGCTTGACCAGACTGAACGTGAAATATTTAATATTTCCCAGGGTAATCTGAAGGGAAGCTATCTGCCCATGAGTACCTTGATTACAAAAAGCATTGAAGAAATTGAGAATATTTCAAAAAACAGGGAAAAAACAGGGACTTCAGGCGTGCCGTCCGGATTTATTGAGTTGGACAAGATCACACTTGGCTGGCAGAAAAGCGACCTGATCATTATTGCTTCGCGTCCCGGTATGGGTAAAACTTCATTTGTCTTATCGATGGCCCGGAATGCCGCTGTTGATTTTGAGAAATCCGTTGCCATTTTTTCACTTGAAATGTCGGCCACTCAGCTGGTTAACCGTTTGATTTCGGCTGAAGCTGAAATACGTTCTGAAAAACTGAGGAGTGGTGATTTGGCTGAGCACGAGTGGGAGCAGCTTCATGCAAAAATTTCAAAGCTGGCAAATGCAAAAATATTTATTGACGACACCCCGGGAATAAATGTATTTGAACTGAGGGCAAAATGCCGGAGAATGAAATCGCAGTACGGCATCGATATGGTCATTATTGACTATCTGCAGTTGATGAACTCTCATATCGATAATCGTAAAAATGTCAACAGGGAACAGGAAATCAGCTCTATTTCAAGAGCACTGAAAGCAATGGCTAAAGACCTTGATGTACCGGTCATTGCGCTTTCGCAGTTAAGCCGTGAGGTTGAAAAAAGATCAGGGACTAAAAAACCCATGCTTAGCGACTTGCGTGAATCAGGCTCTATTGAGCAGGATGCCGACCAGGTTTTGTTTATTTATCGTCCGGAGTATTACAAGATTTATGAGGATGATGACCACCTGCCTACGAAAGGAGTTGCCGAAATTAATCTGGCCAAAAACAGGCATGGTCAGGTCAGAGATGCTATCCGGCTTAGATTTATTGATTCTTTTGCAAAATTTTCAGACCTTGATTATAATCTTGGCCTGCCTCAGAATGGCACCTTTGTTCTGCCTTCAAAAGCAAACCATGATCTTCCGGACCAGGAAGATGAGGACGAACCTCCCATGCCATTTTAGTTATCAGATTATTAGCCTGATTAACAGGTGATTATGATTGTAATAATTCGAGAAACTTATGAATAACATCATCACTTAATTCGTACAATGGTGGCCTTACCGTTTTTTCGCAATATCCCATCAGCGACATTAGCCCTTTGATGCCTGCCGGATTTCCTTCAACAAACAGATATTTGATGAAATCCATGAGTTCATAATGAATCAGGGCGGCTTTATCCGGATGGGACGGGAATATTGAAATCATTTTCGATAATTTGTCGGGAAAGGCATTTCCGATTACTGAAATGACCCCATCGGCTCCTAACGCAATCAAGGGGAGTGTCAGATTATCATCTCCTGAAATGACAGCAAAGTTTTCAGGTTTGTTTTTTATAATTTCCATGATCTGATCGAGATTACCTGATGCTTCCTTAACCCCCTGAATGTTTTTAAAATCATTAGCCAGTTTAAGGGTTGTTTCAGCGGTCATATTAACACCGGTTCGTCCGGGAATGTTGTACAAAATAATGGGAACAGGGCATGCTTCGGCTATTGTTTTAAAATGATTGTAAATACCTTTCTGATTGGGTTTGTTGTAGTATGGCACTACAGATAAAATCCCGTCAATACCAGTAAAATCAAAGCTTTTTATTTCTTCAATGATTTTAAGGGTGTTATTTCCCCCAATTCCGGCTACTACAGGTTTTTTACCGGCATTAATTTTAATAGCTGAGGACAGCATTTGTCGTTTTTCAGCAGGACTAAGCGTAGGAGTTTCGGCTGTGGTTCCGAGTAAAACCAGATAATCTGCTCCATTTGAAATCAGTTGGTGAATAATGTTTTCAAACGCTACAATATCAACATCAAGAGATTTGGTAAAAGGTGTAATTACAGCAACACCAAGTCCTTTAAATTTCATATCAGTATTTTTTAATTTTTTCAAGAAAATCGATAACCGTATCAACAAGTTGTTTGAAATCCTTTGTTTGTGAGGTGTCAATTAACATATCGTATCTGGCATCATGATCGGTTGAAAAACCTGCTTTTATTTTACTTTGGCATATTTCTGCAATGTTGTGTATGAATATCTCTTCTTCCATTGAAAGATTCAGTAAAATGTCAAATTGATTGGAACAGAAATTTTCACGAATAAACTTCTTGGGTAATCCAAGCATATTGATGTCAGAATTGCGAAGCGAAAAATGGTTTTTTTCTTTGAGTTTGTAATTGTCATCCGTATTTTTGGAAATGTATTCAAGGGAAAAAACAATTTTTCTGTGTTTCTTTAACAGCTCAAAAAGATTGTCTATTGTAGTTTCTGTTAACAAATTATCGCGGCTGTAAATAATTCCGAATGTCTTTGCACTTTCAAAATCGATAGGCTCAGGATTTTTATATTGCGGAAATTTAAATTTCATCCACAACCTGCCTAATTTATATAAAAATGGAATTTTCTTAGTCATTACTGTCTAAAATCTTGTTTAAATCAAGTAAAAAGGTTTTCATTTTTTGCAGGGTATCTTCAATAACTATTTCTTTTTCAAGCTTTTTCTTGTTTTGCTGAAGAAAGTTCCGGGCGCCTTGCAGGGTAAAACCTTTGTTCTTTGTCAGATGATATATTTCACGAAGTGTCTGAATTTCTTTTGAAGTAAACATTCTTTTACCATTTCTGTTTTTCTTTGTTTTGAGAAAATCACTGAATTCTTTTTCCCAGAAACGTATAAGTGATTGATTTACATTAAGTAATTCAGCTACTTCACCAATGGAGTAATATAATTTTTCTTCAATCATATTTTTAATCTAATGTCTGATTTGCCTGTTCTGCCTGCCTGAGAATTTCTTCAAATTCGTCAGGTGTCAGGTCATTATAAAAGAAAAATACAGGGTTAAGCTTTGTTTTACCTAAAATTACTTCGTAATGCAAATGAGGAGCAGTGCTAAGGCCGGTACTGCCCATGGTACCGATTTGCTCTCCCCGTTTTACTTTCTGCCCTTGTCTGACAGTAATGGTATGGAGGTGAGCGTAAATGGTTTGATAACCGTATCCATGGTTGATAATTACCACATTACCATATCCTGAACGCGTTCTTTCAGTTTTAATAACTGTTCCGTTGCCGGTTGCGAAAATGGGTGTACCGACAGGCCCGATAAAGTCAAGTCCTTCATGAAATTTACGAACCTTGTAAATGGGATGAAAACGATAGCCAAAACCTGACGAGATGCTGATCTTTTTAGAAACTTTTACAGGCTGAATGGCTGGAATGGAAGCAAGCATATCTTCTTTATTTTCAGCCAGTTTGGCAATTTCGTCATACGATTTGCTCAGAATATACAACTTTTTTGAAAGCCTGTCCACTTTCTTGGTGGTCTCAATCATCATTTTTGAATTGGAATATCCTTCCAGTCGTTTATATTTTTCCACTCCTCCGTATCCGGCATTTCTGACGCTTGACGGAATGGGCTCGGCCTCAAAAAGTGTCCTGTAAATGTTTTCATCTCTGTATTCAAGGTCATTGACAACTTTTTCAAGCAGATCAAGTTGTTCATTCAGAATTTTATATTGTTGACGGGTGTTTTCCAATTCACGTAATAGTATTCTTTCTTTTGGCGTTGACAACAGGGAAGAGGTCAGAAGATTGAAAACAAAAGCAAGTGCAATTATGGTAAAAGAAATCCCAACTACACGAAAAACTATTCCCCAGAAAGATAACCTGTGTTTTTCAAAAATAAGCAGTTCCGGGTTAAAACGATATTTTGTCTTTGGCATTTCTGATTAAAATAAAGTGCAAAAATACAATTTACTAAAGAATATTTGTCAAACTCCCGGGCTTTCAGTTTCTACAGGACTTTGTTCTATTTGTTCATTTAAAATAAAACGTTTGTAGTATGCCAGAATCAGATAGGTTAGGGGTAAGGCAATCACAAGGCCAAGAAAACCAAGTAGTTTTCCCCAGATAGTCAGAGATAATACGATGATGGCAGGATTAAAACCAGTAACTTTTCCCATAATTTTTGGGGTAAGAATATAGTCCTGAATGGATTGTGTAATTACAAATACAGCGGTAACTTTTCCGGCCATAATCCAGATGTTGCCATCACCGCTCAGAGTATAAAGTAATACGGAGAATGCACATGGGATAATTCCAATGGTTTGAAGGTATGGAACCATGTTCAGCAGTCCGATAAAAAGGCCTAAAATAATTCCCAGCGGGAGCTTAATGATGACAAAACCAATGCTGAATAAAATTCCTACAATAAAAGCAATCAGTGCCTGATTTCTGAAATATTTGCTCATAATGGATTCAAAATCCCTGACAAAACCGATCATATGAGATCTGAACCTTTCAGGAATAAGTTCCTGCCATCCGGTTCTGAATTTTTCATAATCTTTCAACACAAAAACCAGATAAAGGAAAACGATAACAAAGCCGGCTAATGAGGCAAAGATGGTTGCTGTGCTCGTGATAATTCCCCAGATACCGGGTAAAATTTTCTGAAGTATAGGTATAATATTGTCAGAAAGCTTTTTGTCAGATAAAATTTCCTTGAGCTTATCTGTATTTAGCGATTCTTCAAATAACTTGTAGATGGGAGCAGGAATTTGCTCACTTACTTTTTTCTGAAAATCAATATCATAAAGATAGTTGTAAACTAAATCAACCATCATTCTCACTTCTTTGGAAACGATGGGAATAATTAACCAAAGCAGGGCTGTAATGAATGAAATAACGACAATAAATGTAATAAGGACAGCCAAAACCCTGATTTTGACATACTTCTGAACCCATGTTGTAAACGGATTTAACAAATATGCTATAATAACAGCAATGGCAAATGGGGTGAGTACATCTCTCAGATAGCCTAAAACCCAAATGATGGAATAGATAATTAATGCGGTAATGATGATTCTGACAGTCCGGTCAAAAGTGAAGGGTTTTGATGTGTCAATGATGTTCATCTGCTAAAAATAAATTTTGGAGTATAACCAAACATCCTGAGACCGCCCACCAGAAAAACAGTTCCTGTTACAAATCCTGCCCATGAACGTATGGCTTTTTGTTTTTGAGCAGTTTTAAGATAACCTTCCATGTATTTGTTACTCAGAATATTTGTTCTTTTATCGTAAGGAATACCAAGATTGTAAATTTCAGGCTTTGTAAAAGACATTCCTAAAGCTGTTGCAAATCCGATTGGAGGGGCAAAAAAACCTGTTGTGAAACAAATAGTAAATGGACTTAGATCGTGATAAAAGCTTTTTGCATCCAACTTTCCGAGTTCAAAAGAATCAGGTGGTGAAAGCCTAAGATTGAACAGGGTTATTTTATGATTAAAATCATTTCCGGTATTTTCATCATTTGATAATATTGCTGAAAAAGTTAATCCTGAGTTGAAGATAAACAAAGAAGTAAAAAGTAAAAAAAATAAAATTTTCATAACTTGCTTTAATGCGCAAAAATAATACTTTTGTTAGAAAATAAACTGAATAAAATTTAAAAATAATGATGAAAAAAGCACATTTACTCACACTGTTTTTATTATGCTTTATTATGGTGAAAGCACAAAATGGTGATTTCGGAATTAAATTTTCCGGATTTGTTAAAACTGATATTATTTTTGACAGCCGTCAGACGGTTAACCTTCGGGAAGGGCATTTCCTTCTTTATCCGGCAGCAGTTAAATTAGACCAGGAAGGCAATGATGTAAATGCTGTTCCGAATTTTAATATTCTCGCCATACAAACCCGCCTTGCAGGTTCTATTAGCGGGCCAGATGCGTTAAAGGCAAAAACATCAGCTTATATGGAAGGTGAGTTTTTTGGTCATTCTGATGCCGACATCAATGGTTTCCGGCTCAGGCATGCATGGATTAAAATGAATTGGGGAAAAAAGGAGTTGCTGATCGGACAATACTGGCACCCCATGTTTATAACTGAAAGTTTTCCGGAAGTGTTGTCTTTTAATACCGGTGCTCCTTTTCATGCTTTTTCCAGAAATCCACAAATCAGGTATTTGCAGGAATTCGGGGACATTCAATTAATTGGAACAGTATTTACGCAAAGAGATTTTTCAAGTTTTGGCGGTAGTTCAGTGCTGAGAAATTCTGCAATACCTGAACTGAACTTTAAAATACAGAGAATCAGTAAAAATACTGATAAAAATACAGAGTTGCTGACCGGTGCTTCTGTAAACTATCAGGTGTTATTGCCAAGACTGGCCAGCACCCAAAACTATCAAACTACCCAAAAAGTCTTGGCTTTTGCATACAACGCTTATTTTAAAATGAAATTGAAGGATATAACTTTCAAACTGGAAGGAACTTACGGACAGAATCTCTATGATCTGACCATGACCGGAGGATATGCCTATAAATTTACCGATGATACCAACATTATTAATAAAGGATTGTTTGAATATACAACCTTGGATGCTTTATCATTCTGGTCGGAATTGATGACCAACGGGAAAAAATGGCAATATGGCATATTTGGCGGTTATTGTAAAAATTTAGGTTCCCTGCAGAATATTTATAACTGGCAGAGTTCCTCGTCCTATTTTGCCCGCGGAGCAGATATTGATTATTTCTACAGGATTTCCCCACGGATTGTATTTAATTCAGGTAAATTGCGTCTGGCTGGTGAAGTGGAATATACCGTTGCCGCTTACGGAAAAATCAGTGAAAATAATAGCAGGGGACAAGTAACTAATTCTGATCCGGTTGCCAATGCAAGGGTACTCCTCGGAGCATTCTATTTCTTTTAAATCCATAAAAATCAATGATTTTAGCAATTATTTCAGATATTCATGAGGATTATCTTTCACTTCAGAAAACATTCAGGAAAATCGAAAAATATCCGGTTGATGAAATAATATGCCTGGGAGATATTACAGGATTCAATATTCCGGCTTTTTCCTATTTTTCATCAAGAAATGCCTCTGAATGTCTCAACCTGATTAAATCTAATTGTACAGTTTTGCTTGCCGGGAATCATGATTTATATGCTGTCAGAAAAATTCCCACGCATCAGACTATTTTTAACTTTCCGGAAAACTGGTATGAGCTGGATTTCAGTGAAAGGAAAAAACTGGCTGAAAATAAAGTCTGGCTTTATGAAGACAATGAACTTTTGTCACTTTTAGATTCAGCTGAAAAAGAATTTATTCGTTTATTACCTGAATATCATGTATTCAATAGCGCCCATGGAGATATTTTATTTTCACACTCCTGTTTCCCTGATCCTTCAGGATCTACTACGTTTTTCCCATCGGGTTATCTTGATTTAAAACAACATTTTGCGTTCATGAAAGAGAAAAACTGCCGGATTAGTTTTTTCGGGCATGGTCATGTTCAGGGGATTGAATTGTGTTTCCGAAAAAGTTACCAGTTTATGTCTTTTGGAGAATATTTTCTTGATAATCAGATATATTCTGTTTCATGCCCTGCTATTGCCAGAGGAAATAACAGAGTTAATGGTTTTGTGATATTTGATACAGAATCATTATCTTTGAAGGTAATTGAAGTGAACTGATTTTTCCTGATCAAGCCAATGATTAACGAATTAAAACGGAATTGGAAAAAATATTCAGGCTCTATGGCAGGGATAGTTATTCCTGCCGTATTAGCCATTATACTCTATTTTATTTTCGTGTTTATATTCATTATCCCTTCAGCCCGTAATAACCTGCTGGAAGAAAAAAAACAGCATGTCAGAGAGCTTACTGAAACTTCCTGGGGTGTTCTTTATGCTTATTATTGTGATGAGTTATTTGGCTTTTTACCAAAAGATTCGGCACAGAAATATGCTATTGATAAGCTTGCAAAGGTCAGGTATGGTACAGATAAAAAAGATTATTACTGGATTATCGATACAACTCCTGTCATGATCATGCATCCTTACAGAAAAGACCTGGTAGGAAAATATGTCGGCAACTTTAAAGATGAGAAAGGGAAAAGACTATTTCAGGAAGCTAAACAAATAACGTCAGAAAGCGGAGAAGGATATATCCGTTATATGTGGCAATGGCAGGATGATTCTTTAAAAATTGAAGAAAAAATATCTTTCGTCAAAATTTTTAAGCCATGGGGTTGGATTATTGGAACAGGAATTTATTTAAATGATATCAGATCAGAAACTAAAAAGCTGACGCGGAATACAATCGAAATATCACTCGCAATTTTCATATTTGTTCTGTTATTAATGTTTTTTTTGATACGGCATGCTTTAAAAATTGAAATCTCAAGACAGTTGGCTGAAAAAGAAAAGAAAGTAACTTTTGAAAAATATAAAGCACTGGCAGAGGCCAATCCTGAAGGAGTGATCATGGTTTTTGAAGATTTAAGGCTGAATCTGAATAAAAACATGCAGCGTTTGCTTGGTTATAAAGATGAAGACATTCCCCATCTTCATATTCATGATATAATCTCTCAGCAACAGATTGACAGGTATCTGGGAGATAAATATCTTCGCTATCTGATGCTTGGTGTGGCAGAACCTAAAAATTTTGAAGCCCATCTGAGAAGAAAAGATGGCTCTTTTATCAACATGTTTGTCAATTGCTCCAGAATAATTATTGAAGACCGCTTAGCAGTGGTTATTTCTGCCAAAGACATCATGTTTGAAGAATTTGCCCGGAAACAAATAGGGCTCAGCCGTGAAAAATATAAGGATTTACTCGATATTGTTCATATTGGCCTGTTCAGAATTAGCAGTCTGGAAAATCCTGACTTTCTCGAAGTTAACAGAGCTTTTGGTGAAATACTTGGATTTAATTTCCAGAATGAAATTTTTTCTTTCTTGCTAAAGGACTTCTTTTTAAATCAGAATGAATGGGAAATCTTTGAACATTATATTATCCTATCAGGCTTTATTAAAAATTTTCAGGTCAGAATGAAAAGCAACAACGGTTCTGAGCTGATTGCTGAATTATCTGCTGTTAAAATACATGATAATGAAAATAATGACAGCTATATTGAGGGAATGATTATTGATAAATCGGGAGAAGCACGAAAGATTCTGGAAAAAGAGAATTTGATGTTAAATCTCAAATCCTCCTCTTATCTCCTGCACCAACCATTGAAAACTATTGCAAGAAAAGTGGTCTTTTGCGATGCTTCAGCCACCACCGGGCAATTAATCGAAACCATGCAGATCAATCGTACCGATGCTATTCTGGTTAAGAAAGATAATAACTTCATTGGAATTATAACGGATCATGATTTACGTGACAGAGTTCTCGCACAAGGACTCGGGAAAGATGTTTATGCAGAAGAAGTTCTTACAACTCCTCTGATATGTTTGCCCGAATCTGCCCTTGTCCATGAGGCATTGCTGAAAATGCAGGAAAAAAGAATAAACCATTTACCTGTTACAGGGGATAATCAGAGTGTTACTGGAATAGTATCGGTTAATGATATTTTGCAACTTCAGCAAAATTCAGCTTCTGTACTGATATTAACCATTCAAAATTCAAAATCCCCTGAAGAATGGACAGACCTGAAACCAAAACTCCATACACTCTGCAAAATGTATATTCATGGAGGATCTAAATATCAGACAATCACTGATTTAATAACAAATGTTTCGGATGCGGTTGTTGAAAAGTTATGTATCTGGGCAGAAAATGAATTGGGAAAACCACCTGTCAAATATTCTTTTCTGGCAATAGGAAGTCAGGGCAGGCGGGAATTAACCCTTAAAACAGATCAGGACAATGCTCTGGTATTTGAAAATGTTGAAATCAGTCGCCTTGAAGAGGTGAAAAAATATTTTTTGCAATTCAGCCAGTATATTTGTTATGGACTTGATAAAGCCGGGTTTGACCTGTGTCCGGGCGATCTGATGGCTATGAATCCGAAATGGTGTTTGTCGTTGCAGGAATGGAAAGCTTTATACACAAAATGGATTATTTCCGGTGGGGATGATGAAAGGTTTGAATACACTGCTTTTTTTGATGTACGGAATGTTTTTGGAGATGCTTCGCTTATCTCAGAAATTAAAAATCATATTGCGAATGAATTGTACAAGTCAAAGATATTGTTGCAGTTACTAATTTCAGATATTTCGACTTATAAAACACAGGTGAATGTCTTTGGAAAAATTATCACTGAGAAAACAGACAGGCATCCATCAGCCTTTAATATTAAAACGAGCATAGCTCATATCACCAACCTTGTGCGAATATTATCCTTAAAATTTCAGCTAAATGAGATAAATACTTCAGCAAGGCTTGAAAGTCTTGCCAATATTTCTGGTCTCGACAAACTGTACCTTGAAGAACTTGACTTTGCTTATAACTGGTTAATGTTGCTCAGAATTAAAAATCAGCTTGATGCTATTGAAAAAAATGCCATACCAGATAATTTTATTGATCCGAGATATTTGTCAGAAATAGAATACGATACCACCAGAAAAATTTTGGATTCCATTGCCAAAGCAGGGAAGAAATTAAAATCTATCTTGTGATGATAAAATTTGTAAAATTAACTAGTTCAGAATCAACAACTTCAATCTTGCTGACCCTTGCATGTGGTGGACCTGCCTTACACTTTTCAATGAACAAATTAACTGAATGTTCATCTCCCTCTGCTTCAATATAAACCCTTTGGTCAGGAAGATTTTTTACAAATCCTTTTATGCAAAGATTTTCAGCCATATTTCTTGCCCAGAATCTGAACCCAACTCCCTGAACAATTCCTGAAATGGTTATGTTCACATGTCTCATCAGGTTTTATTTTTTGGTGGAAAAAGAACAGACATTAAAATACTGGTGAGAAGAATAAAAAGGACAAAATATAAGGAGTGAGAAACACTGAACCCGATCAGGTCGAGCCAGTGATGAAAAATCATTTTTAAACCGATAAAAACAAGTAGGACAGATAGCCCGATTTTAAGATAGGCAAACAAATTCATCACATTGCTCACCAGAAAAAACAGCGAACGTAGTCCCAAAATAGCGAAAATATTGGAGAAAAAGATAATATAGGGATCTTTGGTAACTGAAAAGATAGCAGGCACCGAATCAATTGCAAAAATGACATCCGTAAATTCAATCACCAATAAAACGAGAAACAGCGGTGTAAACAAAAACTTTTTATTCTTAAAGATAAAAAAATGTCCGTTTACATACCTTGGAAAAATTTTGAAATATCTGCTGGAGAATCTGACAACCGGATGCCGGCTGGTTTCAATTTTTTCCTCAGCATTACGTTGAATAAACATCCTGATTCCGGTGATAATGAGTAATCCGCCAAATATGTATAAAATCCAGTTAAATTGCTGAATAAGGGCAGAGCTGAGAAAGATAAAAATAAACCTCATGACAATTGCTCCCAAAATTCCCCAGAACAATACTTTTTTATAATATTTGGGATCAACTCCGAATGATAAAAAAATCAGAATCATCACAAAAATATTGTCAACGGAAAGAGCATATTCAATCAGGTAACCGGTTAGGTACTCAAGTGAAATTGCTTTTCTGTAAGTTTTCAGGTTGGTGCTGAAATCATCCGTCATTTTTATAGAATGATGATATTCATTGATTTTATGGGTAATGTCTTCATTTGAAGAAATGCCATGTATTATATCTCCCTTAAAATAAATAAAGAGATAAAAAGCTATCCCCAACGAAATCCATACGGATGTCCAGATAATGGCTTCCCTGAATTTAATGACATGAGATTTTTTATTGAAGATACCCAGGTCAAACATGAGTAACAAGAAAATCCCGGCAATGAAAAGGAAGAAAATTATTGATTCCTGATGTGGCATATTATTTTTCTAAGCCCATTGGTTATGCGAAAATAATGCCCGTTGGAAAATAATTTTCAAAAATAAAATTGTTCTTTAGTGATTTTTTTAAATTTAGTCATCCGGGAATTCGTATATTTGTATTTCTTAATGCTATTTAGAATAATTAAAAAATTAAGGAAAATGGAAAAAAATTACTTTGAAACGACAGGGACCATTATTAAAGAAGAAAGAATTGGAAATGTCGAGTACAAGATTTTACCCAATACGTTGGTGCTTGAAATTATTGAACCTTTTCCGGGCTATCATCATCAGGTGCCTGAGTTTAAAAAACCTGAGAGCATTTTTTTAATGACACGATCCGCTATGTCGCGTGAAATCATAGCGCGTTTGACAAAAAAAATCAGGTCATATTTTCCTCATCCTTTTGATGCTGCTTCAGCTATTATTGAAGCAAAAAGTGTTATGCATGGCATAAGAATTAAAAACCTGCCTTCTTTTGAGCTGATTGAAGAAATTCAAAACTGTTTCAGGGCCGAAGGAATTGAATTCAGGAAATACAGAAAAATAGATGAATCAGCAATTATTACAGTGAAGAAATTTTTTGAAATGTATGTGGCCGGTGATAATCTGTTTGTTGACAAAGAAGAAAACATGGCTTATATTGCCATCCCTGAACCACTGTCATGGAATAAATTTAAGGAAATGACCATCTCAATCAGAAATAACTGGGATTTCAAGGATTTTGATGCTGCAATGGGAAGTATGTATTATCATGGCGAACTATGGGAACTCATCAGAATTTTCTGGGAAAAAACAGATATTGAAAAACTCAGAACATTAAAGCAAAAATACTTTAATGAAATTTTAAGATACTGAACCTAATTGCAGTAATTCAATATCTTAAGCTACTTTACAAATCTCTCAATTGTTCGCTTTAATTCTTTTTTAATAGTTTTTGCATCATAACTGACACCAATAACCATTGCCAGGGCAAGAATCAGCAGGAGAAAACCTGTAATTGGCCGTACATTTTGAGCCATCAGGAAAATTCCGACTCCTGCCAGAATGGCAACAATAATGATAACAACCAATAAGAAAGTGTCAATATTTAATCCAAAAACTACAAATAAAGGTGTAAATACATCCATAGTCGCTCCTTTTTCTTTAAAATTCCTTGATTAACTAAATTTTATCAATTTTTTTTCAAGGTATAAAGGTAAGAAATATTTTGAAAATCGGAGATAATTTATCAACAATTTTTTAAATTTGTTGCCTTACTTTTTGTTTAACATTCTCAATTGATTAATGATGGAGTATAAAACCGGACAAACGTTATTGCTTTTTTTAACAACGCTGTTTATCATTCCTCTTCCTGCGTATGCTCAGATAGAAATCCCTCAGGATACCATATTGGTTTTCATACATAAGTCAAAGGATAAACAAAAGTTTATTAAACAGAATAAAAAAATTACTTACTGGGTCAAAGGAGATAAATCAAAAAACAAAGGCAGGATTGAACAGATCACAGAAGAAGGAATTGTAATTAACGGAACTTCAATTAGTTTTGACAGTCTCACTAAAATAGGCGCAAAATCAACGGGTTTGAAAATTGTTCAAACCACCGGCAAAGTATTATTGCTCAGCTGAACATTGGTTACCGGTTATGGAGCATATCTGGTTATTCACGGATATTCCATTGTGAATTCAGATGCTTGCGGGGCATTTATTTTGGTCATAATGGGCGTTACTATCATGTCTGTAGGAATTCCGGTAGCTATAATAGGTGCAATACCGCTGGCTATAGTTGGACAGCGTTTTGATCTGGAGAAGAAATGGAATGTGAAAATGGAAATTGTACCGGATAAGAATTATCTGAAGCAGAAAAAGAAAGAGGAGAGGAAAAACAGGTAAATTATTCAGAATCAGGATAATAATCGTATTCGAATTTCGAAATTAAATAAGCTGACCTGATCGATTTTCCAGATGAGTCGTGTCCCATCAGATTCCCTTTGTTGCATGAAACGGTTCTGATCACTTTGTCGCCTTCATACTCATAGTCGGTGAAGGATTCAATGATCTGCATCGGATTAATAATTTCTTCCCTGCTGCGTTTCCCGTTTTCATTGTAAGTATAATTGACAGAATATCCGTCAATATTTTCCTGCACAAGACGATTGAATTCATCATATTCAAAAGTTCTTCGGCTGATGAGCTCTCCGTCTCCTGTCAGTTCGGTCAGTTCAATCATTTCATTCCTTTCGTTATAAAAATATCTTCTCAGCGACTCCATTTCTCCTGCTGCATTTTTCTCAATTCTTGATTCAACAAGCCCGGCATCATTAAAGGTATAATATAAATGAGAGGTCTCATTTTTATCTTCATCAAGAGTAATTTCTTCTGTTATTTTCCCATTTTGAAGAAGTTTAATTTCCTGCCCTTCCAGCGACCCTTCTTCATCATTTATTGTTATTGTTATTCTTGAATCCGAATAGTTGAAAATTCTTACAGTTTGAGAGCCATCAGCATAATGTTGTGTCTCAGTGGCCAACTGATTGTTTTCATTATAGGTATAAGAAAATTTTTCCCCAACCTCATTTTCAGAAAGATAAACGACTTTTTCAATCAGTCTTTGCTGATTGTCATAGCGGTATTCAGTTTTACTTTCCAGTGTGTTTTCGTTTTCATAAATAATTTCTTCAACAATATTTTCCTTATCATCAAACCTTGTAATAGCCCGTAAATACCAGTTGGAAGGTTCAGTCAGCGGATCGGCAGTTCTGGAATTATATTGCCTTAATTCTTTAATTTTCTTCATGATTTTCAATTAAATGTAAGGTGCAAATTTTCTGAAAAAAAATCATTTTGGAAAAAACGTTTACGGTTTATTTAATTTAATTACTTTCGTAAGCGAAAAAATAGTTTAAATTTTAATAAAATTATTTAAGGAGGTAAAAATGTTGGATTTTTCACTTACCCAAAGGCAAATTGAAATCAGAGAAAAGTACAGGGATTTTGCACAAAGATGGATTATTCCCAATGCCTTAAAATATGATGAACTCGCTGTTTTCCCTTGGGAAATAGTTAAAGCAGCCTATGAGGAAGGGCTGATGAATGGCCCTATTCCGGAAAAATTTGGAGGAAAGGGATACAGCATACTTGACGGAGCACTTGCTTCGGAGGAACTTGGTGCAGGATGTATCGGTATAGGAATTTGTATTGATGCCAATACCCTTGCATTGACTCCATTATTGCTTGCTGCCAATGAGGATCAGCAAAAGAGGTTTTTCGGAAGAATAAATGAAGAAAAAGCCGTAGCTGCTTATTGCCTGACAGAGCCAAATGCTGGTTCAGATGTACAGAGCATAAAATCAACAGCCATCAGAAAAGGAGATAAATACATTTTAAATGGACATAAACGATTTATTACCAATTGTGAAGTAGCAAGTTTTCATACCGTATTTGCTATAACCGATCCTGAAAAAGGGTCCAGAAGCCTTTCGGCTTTTGTAGTACCTGCAGAGTCACCGGGAATAGAAATTAAACCGAGATTACAGAAAATGGGACAAAAAGCATCCGTTCAGAACGAAATTTTGTTTCATGACGTAGAAGTACCTGTTGAGAACAGAATAGGAGAGGAAGGACATGGATTTTTAATCGCCATGAAGACATTTGATCGTACAAGAACAGGGGTTGCCGCTCTGAGTGTTGGCTGTGCAAGAGCTGCTTTTGAGAGAGCAAGAGACTGGACACAAAACAGGATTCAGTTTGGAAAACCCATTGCAGCCAATCAGGCCATTGCTTTTATGTTGGCTGATATGGCTACTGCCATTGAAACAGCTCGACTGATAACATGGTACGCTGCCTGGTGTTACGATAGTGGACTGAAAGAAGTGGGAAAATTATCTGCCATGTCGAAAATGTATGCTTCCGACACAGCTATGAAGGTAACCACCGATGCTGTTCAGTGCATGGGTGGAGATGGTTATTCACGCGACTTTATGGTTGAAAAAATGATGCGTGATGCCAAACTGTGCCAGATTTATGAAGGTACCAATCAGGTACAGCGTATCGTGATTTCAAAAGCTATTCTGAAATAATAATTTGGCAATTAAATCAAAAAACCCGTCAGATGGCTTTCTGACGGGTTTTTTTATGATTTGACTGATGAAATAGCTGCGTGGGTGAAATGTATCAGGCAAAAACAATATCCGCTATGATTATTTGACTTTTGTCCACGTGATAAAATCCGAAAAACAATCATCCATTTTCATAGAGGCCTCAATTTCAGCACGAAAAGCTTCAATGGAAGTAACTGCATCAATGCCTCCGACCAACAGACCTACGTCTGATGATTCAAAGCTGTTTTTGCCTTTGAGCGTATAGTGATAGACATAATATTTGTCTTCATCGTCAGGTTTTGCATATAAAAACTTTTCTTTTCCGATAGTGGTTACCCATCCGGTAAATTTTTTTGTGCTCATCATGTAATATTCACCGGTTTCAAGCACTTCAATATCATAAGAATTATTGCTCCCTTTCGAAATGACAACTTTCTGAATATCTGCATCTTCTTTGTTGTTAATCCATGTTCCCAATAATTTTTTATCAATTGATTTTGAGCCGGGATTGTCGGGGGGATAATCGGTTCCGACAGGACAACCCGAAAAAAGCATAATACTTCCGATTAGTAGCAATGCAAATAGATAAACAGATTTCATATAGATACAGTTTTACAGTTTTAAAAATTTCATCAAAGTTATGAATTAATACCAGAAGATGAATTCAGGTCAATAAAATTATTTCAGGTTTTTGAATTTTTCTTCAATTACTTCGCAAAGGCGTAAGAATACTTCTTCAAATGTTCCCTCTCCATTAATGTTTACTACATCATGCATTTGTTTGTATTTTTCAATGACAGGAATAGTCTTTTTCTCGTGCTCCTGAAGGCGTTTGACAATTTTTTCCGTGCTGGTATCATAGGGCATGCATCTGTCGGTGCGGCTCCGGGCATCGAGCCGGCTGATGAGTTCAAGCGTAGGTACTTCAATATCAATCACAAGTGAGATCGAAGAGCCATGTTTTTTAAGCAATCCATCCAGAATATAGGATTGTACCAGAGTTCTCGGGAATCCTTTAAAGATAAAACCTTTTACATCCTTTGTGCTGCTTATTTTCTTTTCTATCAGTTGAACAACAATTTCATCCGGAACCAGTTGCCCGCTTTCATACAATTCTTTAATTTTCCTGCCAATTGCTGAATTGTTTTTTATTTCGGCATCAAGCATAGGGCCGGTGGCTACATATTCAAGGTTGTATTTTTCAGCAAGGGCTTTCCCCTGAGAACCCCTTCCTGAACCGGGATAGCCAAAAATGACAATGTTCAGTAGCCTCTTGCTCAGCACTTCCTTAATGATTTTTCGGATTTCTTCTCTTACGTCTTCTATGCTTTGTGTTCCGTCTATTTCGTGGCAAATTCCTTTTTCTTTGTAAAAGTTTAATACAGGCATTGTTTTTTCCCTGTATTCTTTCAGACGGTTTCGGATCACTATTTCATTGTCATCGCTTCTCCCTGAAATTTTTGCTCTGTTTAGCAACCGCTGTACTGAAACTTCTTCAGGAACCTCAAGGCTGATCAGGCAACTCAGGGAAGTATTCAGTTTTATCATTAACCCTTCGAGAATATAAGCTTGTATATATGTCCTTGGAAATCCGTCAAATAAAAAACCACGTGAGTCAGGATTGCCTGTAATGGTATTTTCGATAATCTGAACAATGATCTCATCAGAAACCAGTCCCCCTGCTTCAATGACATTCTTTGCCTCAAGACCAAGTTTTGTCCGGTTGGCAATTTCTTTTCTTAATAATTCCCCTGTCGAAATATAGTAAAGTTTATATTCCTTAATTAAAAACTCGGACTGGGTACCTTTACCAGCTCCTGGTGGACCGAATAACGCAACATTTAACATACAATTTATTCTTTTTTAAGAAAATTAAGCTGTTTTGTAAAACACTAAATTTAGAACAATATCCCTGATTAATTGGTATTTGCTGAATTCTTTTTATCCCATTCCCTGAACATGTGCGTGAATTCATCATATCTTTTTGCTGCTTCTTCAGATAACGGGTCGCGGGTTACCACCAGTTTCTTCTTTTGATTGGTAAATCTGACCATAAAATAGACAGAATCAAGCTGACGGTAAACGAATGTATTCTCCTCATATTCTTTTATTTCTTCATATAAATGTTTGACTTCTTTACCTGTAGCCGGAAAATACTGAATAAAATAATCATCGTAAAACCGAAAGACACATACGGGCCTTAGATAAATCCTTGCTACAACAAAAATAATAATTAGTGTAAAAAACAACCAGATGAGCATTCCTGTTAGCATGATGTTTTCTCCTTTATCCATCAGTAAAAACATTATAGCAGCCATTCCTCCTCCTGTCAGAACAGTTGAAAAGGCAATGAAATAGCCCAGAAGATCATTCCGGCTTATTCTAAGTTTTATTTCAATATTGTCCATAATTAAATATTGTCAGTTAAATAATAAATGCTTTAAATGAAAGCAGTCAATGATTAAAACAATAATTCAGGAACAAAGATATTCATGAATCTGACAGATGCACATTCAGTTGTTTCAGGAAAATGCTGAAGTGGTTCACAAAATTGTTGCTAAAATTTTAGCTGAATGTAAAGAATACATATATTTGAACCGTTCAGAATTTTGTTTTAGCAGAAATAAACCAATAAAATGAATAATATGAGTGAAATAAAATGGGGAGAATTACCCTTTGGTTATTTTAAAACCGATTACAATGTCCGCTCATACTACAGAAACGGACAATGGGGAGAGCTGGAAATAAGCAGCTCTGAATACATTTCTGTACATATTGCTGCCACAGGATTGCATTATGGTCAGGAAAGTTTTGAGGGTTTGAAAGCCTTTTGTGGTGTTGATGGGAAGATACGGGTTTTCAGGTGGGAAGAAAACTGTAAACGTATGGCAAGTTCATCTCATGGTATCATGATGGCAGAAGTTCCTGCAGAACTATTTAAAAAAGCTGTTTGGACAGCAGTTAAAATGAACAGGAAATATGTTCCACCTTATGGGACCGGAGCTTCACTTTACATTCGTCCTTTGTTGTTTGGTTCGGGTGCGGAAGTAGGTGTAAAACCTGCCTCAGAATATTTGTTTTTGGTATTTGTAACTCCTGTTGGCCCTTATTTTAAAGAAGGATTTAAACCTGTAAGTTTCCTTCTGACAGAAGAATTTGACCGTGCAGCACCTTTAGGAACCGGTCATATTAAAGTTGGAGGTAACTATGCAGCAGGTTTACGGGCTATGAAAAAAGCACATGATGGCGGATTTGCCAATGTCCTTTTCCTTGATGCAAAAGAAAAAAAATATATCGATGAAGCAGGTCCTGCCAATTTTTTTGGAATTAAAGGTAATACCTATATTACACCTGATTCTCCTACCATTCTGCCATCCATTACCAATAAAAGCCTTTGCCGTATTGCCGAAGATATTGGGATGAAAGTTGAAAGACGTCCGATTCCGGTCGAAGAGCTTTCAGAATTTGATGAGGCAGGAGCTTGTGGGACTGCTGCTATTATTTCTCCAATCAAACGTATTGTTGACGACAAAACCGGTAAAGAATATCTGTTTGGAAATGGAACCGAAGCTGGTCCTTGGTCAACAAAGCTGTACAAGACACTGCTGGGCATCCAATACGGTGAGATTGAAGACAAATATGGATGGACAGAGGTTGTGGAAATGTAGATGTTCCTGAGAATTGGGTTTCTCTTTTTCAAATTGTCCTCTGCTTCTTTATTTCTGAAGCTTTAATTACAATTGTTTCTTTACCTGATGCATGATATATCAGTTTGAAATCCTGCGTAATCTGACATTTGTTGAAAAGAAAACTTTCCGGCTTCATTTTCTGCATTCGATTCTGGAAGGTGTAATTCTTGGATTACTTGCCCTGAATGAATATATTTTCATCAGAAGCATGAAAGGCTCTGAGTTTTTATTAAGTATTTTATTTACTACAACGGTATTTGTACTCATATTCTCTGTATTCTCACATGAATTTTTAAAGCGCTATAAAAACAAAAGAAAACTTCTTATTTATACCGCTTTTGTTACCAGATTACCATTGCTGTTGTTGATATTTTATCCTGCTGATCCCGGAACTATTGCAAATAACATCTGGTACCATTATATCTTTCTCCTTATATTTTTTCTTTTCTATTCATTTCAACCGGTGGTTTTACCACTTATTAACCTGTTTTTAAAAGCCAATTACAGCAACGAGAATTTTGGGAAACTGTATGGATTGTCAACCATGGGGAATAAAATCGTCATGTTGGTGATTACCTTTCTTTTCGGGCTTTTACTCGATTTCGACCTTACTGCTTTCAGATATATTTATCCTTTTATGGGAATTCTTGGTATCATTTCTTTTTATATTCTCAGTAAAATAAGAGTTGATACGTCAATAATTGAGTTTGAGCGTAAAAGCCTGCTGCAGGTTATCAGGGATTCTTTTTTAAACTCATGGTCAGTTCTGAAATCCAACAGGGCTTTTTTAAATTTCCAGATCGCCTTTATGCTTTATGGTTTTTCTTTTATGATTACCAATGTGCTTGTTACTATTTTTTATGATCAGGTTTTACATCTTAATTATTCAAGTACAGCATTTTACAAGAATTTTTACAATACAGTTGCCATATTGACACTGCCATATTTCGGGAATCTGATTGGAAAAATGAAAATTCAGAGGTTTGCCAGTATGACCTTCATTTTTATGTTTTTCTATATTCTGTTTACCGCACTATCCGAATATATCGACAAAGGCTGGGTGCTTTTTGATATCCGGATTGTTCTGATGCTTATTATTGCCGGTATTTCTTACGGATTATTTGCCAGTACAATGAGCTTGCTTTGGAGCATTGGGTCAGCTTATTTCTGTAGCCCGGACGAAGCGGCTTCTTATCAGGCAGTTCACCTGACACTTACAGGAATAAGAGGTTGTATTGCTCCTTTTGCAGGGGTATTCATTTACAAGAATTTCGGATTTACCGTGGCATTTATTATTGCCATGTTGCTGCTGGTCGCTGGAATAATTCAGACTCAATTCACAAAAAGCGGCTAAATAATTGTTAGTTTTGGGGAAAACTTTTGAAAATTTTTAGGTAACCTTTTTGAATTTTGCAGCCGGTAATAATATTTTTTAACAAAAACAGAACTGAAATTGGGTAACCTTTTAAATGGTAAGAGAATAAAAGTATCAAATGATTTGTCGGATGATGAGCTGATAGCCGGTATCCGCAATCATGATAACGATGTACTGAGGTACATTTATAAAAAGTACTTTGAAATAATTAGAAATTTTATCAGGAAAAATAACGGGAATGAAGAAGATGCCCAGGATATTTTCCAGGAAGCCATCATCATTCTTTACAAAAAAATAAAGGATGATCAACTGGTGCTGACCTGTTCGTTTGGAACTTTTATGTTCTCAATATGTAAGCTCCTGTGGCTGAAACAACTGGAAAAAAGACGGATAAGAGGGGAAGATTTTCCTGAGAATGATATGAGTGAGTTTGTCAGTATTATTGGTTCGAATATTGAATCAAATGATGAGTACAAACTTTATCAGTATCATTTTAGCAGGCTGAATAAAGATTGTCAGCGGGTTTTAAGACTTTTTCTTGAAAAGGTGCCGTTGAAAGAAATTGCTGAGATTATGGGATACAAAACTGAACAGTATGCTAAAAAGAGAAAATTTGAATGCAAGGAAAAACTGATAGAAAACATAAAGAATGACTTATTTATGAAAAAATAATCTACAAATAAAAGTGAGAAGATGCAACAGTTAAACAAACTGACCGAACTGATCGAAAAATACTTGAATGGAGAACTGACTAAAGCTGAACATCAGGAATTTGAAAGACGACTTGAGACAGATGCCGACTTTGCCAGGGAAGTATTGATGCATATCAATATCGACAAGGCTTTGAGTGAGGTAGATGTCATTGAGCTCAGGAAAAAAATGACGGATATTAATGGTGAACTTAAACTTCACCGTAAGTTTCGGCATGAATTGTTTTCGGCTAAGTGGCAGTATCTCGCTGTTGCTGCATCGATTACACTGATTGTTACCTTTGGGGCAAAATATATCAACACTGGCCCTGTCAGTAACGAAGCATTAATCAGTAAATACTATACCCCATACGAGGCCGAAGGAATCAGCCGTTCTGCTCAAAGTCAGACTGAAAAACTGCTTTCTGATGCATTGGTGTCTTATTCCAACAAGGATTATGAATCCGCTGTCAATAAGTTTTTGGCTTATTTTCAGTTGGATTACACCAACATTCAGGCTCATTTTTATTATGCCATCAGTTGTTTTGAGACTAACCGCATCAGTGAGGCAAAGAAATCTTTTCAACTGGTGATTGATCATCAGAACAACCTGTATGTGGAGCAGGCCAAATGGTATCTGGGTTTGTGTTATCTGAAAACCTTTGAAACCAATCAGGCTTTGGCTGTTTTTACTGAAATTGTCAACGAAGACAGTACCTATAGTGAAAAGGCAAAGGAAATTATCCGGAAATTAAAGTGAGAATTTTATTCTTCTTCTGATCATAAAAGCAGTAAATACAGAACCTGCTGCAAGAATGATCAATAAACCCCAATGTAGATAATTATTTGAACCGGAAGAAGATTGATTGACAATCGTAACATAAGCGGCCCAAAAATAAGGATGAGCTTTTAATTTATCAGCGTGGTCAAGATATTCAATCTTTGATTTATATAATGCAACACCAGCATCCCTATTGTTTTTCAGGTTTTTATAGAAATTATCCATGATAGTTACCCCTGAGCGATCTTCCAGAGGCCATAATGTCATAACGATATTCAGACAACCTGCATAAAGAAAACCACGTGTGAGACTCATCACACCTTCTCCCTTGTTGACCTTTCCGAAACCGGTATTGCAGGCAGATAAAACAACCAAATCAGAGTTAAGGTTAAGATTGTAGAGCTCATAAGTGTTTAAAAATCCATCATCAATACTATCCTGCCGGTATGAAAATATCAATTTGGAATACTGTGGGTTTTCATTATCCACAAGGGTATGCATGGCTAAATGTAATATGCTGAATCCATTGGCTTTAACTTTAAAATTACTTTCCGTTGCTTCTTTTCCGCTTATTATCTCTGAACGGAAATATTTATTGATATTGTTGACTTCTTCTTCAACACCCGGCAATGGAGATAACATATCAGGTGATTGAAGGCCGGGCGGTAGTGCCCTGATTCCAGCCTGTTGATAATCATTATATGATGGGGCAAATGCAAGTACGGTACGGGCTGATTTTTTATGATGCTTACTAAGTTTCAGGAATGCAAGAGTTGAAGAATAGGCATAAACAACATTTTGCTGACGAATAAGATAGTCGAGTTTTCGGTAATCGGGAGTATTTTTTTTGTAGTTATTGCTTGTCAGAAGCACTTCGAAGGGAATTAAAGCCAGAATGTCGTGTGGAACAACAAGCAACTGGCTGAAATGACCAATATGCTTATAATGCCCAAGTAATTTCTGATATAAATAACCGGCCGAATTCACAAAACTCAGATAATTCTCAAATGCATGATCATCAAACTTATTGTTGCTTAACTGCTGCCTTAAAACTGTTAAATTGCTGTAAAAAGTACTGTCAGCTTTTTGAATATTTATGGAGGCGCTTTTTTTATCGATAAAAAAAGTAATTAATAATGTGTCATTGAGATAATATTCGGCAAGTAATTGTTTTCTTTTCAGCCTTGATTGTAACTTTTTAAGAGAAATAATGTTTTCCTGATAAAGTGACTGATAATAAGCAGGGTATTTTTTGCGGTAAATTGAAAATAATTCTTCTTTTTTCTGATTTAAACTGAATATTTTATTTTGCCAGGTCTGAATCAGTTGAGTATCCGGTTTGAGCTTTTCTTCTTCCCTTGAAATCAGTTCTTTATAAATAGAAATATCTTCATTGTATTTTCTTTCTCTATCTGTCAACTCTTTTGGAATACTTCCGAAAATCTTTGCCTGAATATCTTTTAAGGAGGAAAGGAGAACGGCAGATTTACTTTTCTCAGTGTATTTGAAAGCTTCGGCAAGGTATTCGGATTTATTGGTCATCTGATACAGCTTCAGGCAAACTAAAATAGCCATATTTAATGTTTGCTGATGCTCGGCATTAATGAACAGTTTACTTTCCTGATTAAAATATTCAGTTTCAAGTTGATTGATAATTGACATGGAGGAACGGAGGTAAGTTAAGGCATCCTGGTAGGTTTTAAGTCCGTTTTTTTGCTTGTCAGCCATCGATTTCAAGGCATAACTGATTTTTCTTAAATTATTCAGGATCAGAATGACAGAGGTCGATAACGGATTGGAATTGTTTTTAACATTATTGTGATAGTTCAGGCTGCCTAATGCAAGTTCAAAGTTTTTTCTGGCTGAATTTAACTGGTCGGTTTTGAGAAAAATATCACCCAGTGACGAATATGCCTGACTGGTTGAAGGATGTTTTTCTCCATAGTATTTTTTTAACAAAATCAGAGATTTATTCAACACCTTTTCAGCTTCCAGGTAATCCTTAATGGTGGTCAGAAACTGTCCATAGTTCAGGTAAGCTGAAGCCATTGCTGGACTGTTTTCTCCGTAAACAGCTTTAATGTTTTCAAGATGCAAAAGATAATATTTACGTGCTTCCTGCAAATCCCCTTTATTCAGGTAATAGCGGGCAAACATATAGTAGTGAAATTCAATTTTTGCCTGAGCTTTAATTTTATTATAAATTTCAAGACTTTCTCTTAAAAATTTGTAGCCTTTGTCATATTCTTTTACATAAAAATGAGCATCTGCCAAATTTTTTAAAATAGTAATTTTAGAAATAGGATTGCTGGTTTTAACTGCATTGATCATTTGGAGTGATTTTAAAAAATATTCAGAAGCATGCTGATAATCACCTTGCAGGAGATAAATATTTCCGATATTTGTGAACAGATTATTCAAAAATGGGTTTTCACTTCCAATCTTTTTAATTAATATTTCTTCTGATTTCAGATAAAATTCAAGTGCTTTATCCAATAGACCAATATTTTTATAAAAAACTCCCAGATTTGAATAAAAACTAGCTAAGTGTACAGGATTTTCAGGGGTTATCTTTTGACTGCTTGTTTCACTTTGGAAAAAGTAAAAGCGGGCGCTGTCAATATTTCCGGTAAAGTAGTGAATTTTTCCAATATATTGATACAATACAACCACACTGAAAAGATTTTTGGTCAGATAAGGTTTTAGTGAGAGAGCCTTATGATAGTATTGAAGTGAAGAAGAATAGTCTTTCATGGTTTCAAAGCAGGTTCCCAGATTGGTTAATATCTTAAAGGAAAGTGCCGGGTTTTTGATTAAAGATTTTGAAATTTGTTGGTATGCAATCAACAAAATTTTTTTTGCTTCAGTGATATTACCAGTCATTATATGTAATGAGGCAAAACGATTGTAGTATTCCGCATGTAACAAAGCTGAAGCAGTTGTTTTTGAAAATTGCTGTATGTTTAATTTTTTTAATACCTCAATCGCCTGCTGATACTGAGCCCTTTGGTTGTATATCTCTGAAATATAAAATGCAGAGTATCCATAAAGAACTGAATTACTTGACTGATAAAGTTTGTTTGCTTTTGAAAAAAAAACTATGGCCTCTTCTAACTTATTATTTTTCAAACTGACCAAAGCCTGAGTGTAACTTTGGTAAGCAGCAGAAGTATCCATGCCATTAAGCTGATGCGTGCTAAACGTGAAGAATATCAGGATGGCAATTATCGCGATGAATTTATGATTAAGCATAGTATGCAAAAGAAATAACTTAAAGCATTATTAAGTAAATAGTTATCTACAAAATGGTGAATAAGTGGGCGGAGAATTACATAAAAAGTTCGTACTTTTGCTAACTAAATATATTTATGTCAGATAAAAATAATCTATCATGTTGATAATCTGTCCGAAATGTAGTAACGAAAAAAATGTAAAAGCTGGAGTTATTAACAATCGTCAGCGCTACAAATGCAAGCTTTGCGGATATCATTTTACAGTTGATAATCGTTCAAAACCATTGAAAATAAAGCGTCTTGCGATTGTGATGTATTTGCTTGGGCAAAGTGTCAGGGCATTAAGCAGGACGATAGGTGTCAGCAATGTGGCGGCATTAGGCTGGATAAGGAACTATGCTGGCGGAATTGAAAAAATCAGGGCTAAAGAGCCTTATGTTTATGCCAGTTGCAGGATGGAAGAAATTCAGGAATATCTGTCAGAAATACCTGATAAAGAAGCGTTTACGTGGTGTGTGATGGGGATAGGGGAAAATAAATCTCATTTTATTCTGATACGATAACTTGTTAACGATAAAAGATTAGCGACATTAATAATAAAATTAATAAAAAAAGGAATTGCGTTACATTAATCTTAAAATCTGTATTTAGCAGTGCCGTTAATGGCAGTGCGGGTTGTCTAACCTGAAACTTACAAAGGTCTTTGTTAAACTTTTAAATGGTAGTTATGAAAAGAATTGAATTTGAAGTACTGACTTACGATGAAATGCGTTTAGTCAGGGGAGGGGAAATGGATGACAAACCCAAACCACCGCCTCCGCCAGAACCACCACCGGACATTTATGTTCCTGATCCGGGAGATATTTGGATTCCAATTCCCTTATAATCAGGAAGTCTGGAAATAAAATATTTCTGGTAACAACTTGAGAGACCAATTAATCCGCCAGATTATATGGCGGATTTTTTTTATGTTATTCACAATCATGCGTATAAATTCTGAATTTTAGAAATTTTCCCTAAATTACTTTTGAATGTTTTGCTGCTAAATCATTTTAATGGGAAGATTTGTTTTTTACAAACAACATGATGCAATGGATTGTGGTCCTACCTGTTTACGCATGGTAGCAAAACATTATGGAAAGAATTACACCCTGCAGACGCTTCGTGAAAAATGCTTTATCACCCGGGAGGGTGTTTCGCTTCTCGGGATCAGTGACGCTGCCGAATCAATCGGATTTCGTACAAAAGGAGTTAAAATTTCTTTTGAGCAACTGAAAAAACACATTCAACTTCCCTGCATTGTTCATTGGGATCAGAAGCATTTTGTTGTTGTCTATAAAATTACATCAAAAAAGGTTTTTATAGCTGACCCGGGCATAGGAAAGATTAAAATTTCCCATGAGGAATTTAAAAGTCATTGGCTGGTTGAAGACAAATCGGGGAAATTGAGCGGATTGTGCCTGATTCTTGAAGCATCTCCTGAATTTTACAATGAGGAGGAAGAAAAAGAAAAACCAAAAGGGTTTCGTTTTTTATGGACATATCTTCATTCCTACAAGAAGTATCTGATACAATTACTGATAGGTGTATTTGCCGGAAGTATCATTTTATTGCTCTTGCCGTTTCTGATGCAACAACTGGTCGATTATGGTATCAACAATCAAAATCTTGGTTTTATTTATCTTATTCTGATAGCCCAGCTTTGCCTGTTCGCTGGAAAGATTTCGGTTGATTTAATCAGAGGGTGGATATTGTTACATCTGAGTACGAGAGTAAACGTATCTCTTATCAGTGATTTTCTGGCCAAATTAATGAAACTTCCTATTGGCTTTTTCGACACGAAAAAGACAGGTGATATTCTCCAGCGGATTTATGATCACGAACGTATTGAATCTTTTTTGACAACTTCGACCCTGGTTGTGATTTTTTCTTTAGTCAACTTATTGGTTTTCAGTATAGTATTGGCTATTTTCAATCTGAAGATTTTGCTTGTGTTTTTTGCAGGGACCACTTTATACCTGTTATGGGTTATTGCATTTTTAAAAAGAAGAAGGCAACTTGACAATAAGCGTTTTGCTCAACTGTCTGAAAACCAAAGTGCTTTAATTCAGTTGATTAGTGGAATGCAGGAAATTAAGCTGAATAACTTTGAAAAGCACAAAAGGTGGGATTGGGAAAATATTCAGGCTAAGCTGTTTCATATTAACGTCAAAAGTTTATCATTATCTCAGAACCAACGGACAGGAGCAGGTATCGTTAATGAGGTGAAGAATATTCTGATTACTTTCATTACTGCATATGCTGTGGTACAAGGGAATATGTCGCTTGGGATGATGCTGGCTGTTCAGTTTATTATCGGGCAGATGAATTCCCCTGTTGATCAGATGATTAATTTTTTCAACAAGGCTCAGGATGCAAAAATCAGTCTGGAAAGACTGGGGGAAATTCACCAGATTAAAGATGAAGAGGAAAATATTTCAAAGAAAATGAGTATTTTACCGGATGATAAGTCCATTTATATTCAAAACCTTGTTTTTCAATATGAAGGGCCTCATTCTGAAAAAGTATTGAACAATATCAACCTGACCATACCACAGCAAAAAGTAACGGCTATCGTAGGCTCAAGTGGAAGCGGAAAAACAACCTTAATGAAGCTCTTGCTTGGTTTTTATCAGCCCGTTCAGGGAGACATCCGGATTGGCGACTTAAATCTCAGTCAGATCAATGAGAAAATCTGGAGAAATAAATGCGGGGCTGTCATGCAGGATGGATTTATTTTTTCGGATACCATACTCAAAAATATCGTGCTTGGCGATGAAAATATTGATGAAAAACAATTTAACAAAGCTATAAAAGTTGCCAATCTGACTGAGTTTATTCATTCATTGCCAATGGGTTATAATACAAAAATCGGAGCAGATGGTCATGGGTTAAGCCAGGGACAAAAGCAGCGAATACTGATAGCGAGAGCTGTGTATAAAGACCCTGAATATTTGTTTTTTGATGAAGCAACCAATGCTCTCGATGCCAACAACGAGAAAATCATCATGAATCAACTAAATGAATTTTTTAATGGAAAGACAGTGGTGATTATCGCACATCGGCTCAGTACAGTTAAAAATGCTGATCAGATTATCGTGCTTGAAAGGGGACAAATTATCGAGATAGGTACTCATTACGATTTGTCGCAACGAAGAAGTTATTATTATGAACTGGTTAAGAATCAATTGGAATTAGGTTAGAATGGCCGGAAAAAGAGATACTGAAAATGATGCCCTGCAGGAATTGCTTGGGAAGATGCCTGGCTGGACAGCCAGTTGGGGAAGCACGGTTGTATTTTTACTTTTAATTTTGTTGGTTTCAGGAAGTTGGGTCATTCATTATCCGGAAATCATTCGTTCCAGATTGGTCATTATTACTAAAAACCCGCCTTCAGCAGTCATCGCTAAAAAAGATGGCAGGCTGGAGAAAATTTTTGTTCAAAACAAACAAAGGGTAAAAAAAGGTGATTATCTGGCTCTTATTGAAAATCCTGCCGATTTTAATGATGTCATCAAACTAAGAACCTTGCTCGACTCTATTAGGGATATTGTGCTTTATCCGGATTCGGTTCAATTTGTTGATTTTCAAGAAAATCTGACACTCGGTGAGTTGCAGTATCCCTTTTCTGTATTCCTGAAAGCCTATCATTCTTTTCGTTCTTTCAACCAATTGAATTATTCGCAAAGACTGATATTATCCCTCAATCTTCAGATAATGGACTACAACAGTCAGATTACTCAGCAAGGGAAAAAGATTTCATTGCTTCAGGATGAATTGCGGCTTGCTCAAAGTCAGAAAGAACGAAATAAAATATTGTTCGATAAAGGTATTATTTCAAAATCAGCCTATGAAAAGTTTGAATCTGCCGTTACAGAAAAACAAATTGCCATCGAAGAAGCTCAATCACAGATAAACAACCTGAGACTAAGAATTTCAGAACTTGAGCAACGAAAACTTGACCTCGATATTTCAGGAAAAGAGAATAAGAATCAATATTTTACAGAATTAATCACTGCCTATCAGAACCTTACAGGTGAAATTGATAAATGGATGATGAATTATGTGTTGACAGCACCGGTTGACGGTACAATAACATTTACGACCTATTGGCATGAGAATCAGAATGTGGCATCAGGGAAGGCTGTTTTTAATATTGTCCCGGAAGGAAAAGAAGAATTGATGGGCAAGCTGGTGATACCCATGAAAGGAGCAGGGAAAGTTAAACAGGGACAAACGGTCAACGTAAAATTTGACAGTTATCCGTTTACTGAATATGGAATAGTCAGGGGAAAAATAGATAATATTTCTCTGGTACCTGAAGAAAGTGTTTACATTGCCGAGGTACATTTTCCTCAGGGTCTGAAGACTACCTTTAAAAAGGAGCTTCCGCTGAAACAGGAAATGACAGGCATGGCTGAAATTATTACAGAAGATCTGAGCCTTTTTGAAAGGTTTTTTTATCCGGTCAGGAGTTTTCTGAAAGAAAAAATCAATATCTGATAAATTTCTGTTGATTCATGGTGCCTGAAAACAGATTTATCAGTCTTTGGTAATCCATTATTGAGATTTTGAAATTAAAACGTTTTCCATTCGGACATTTGCACAAATCGCAGCGTACATCTGTATAACCGTCAAAACTGCTGAAATAATTGTAAACCCGTATATTGTTTTTATTGAGAAAAGCCACAAAACTGCTGTCTTTATTTGTTTTCTGAAGAAAAAAATCGGCACAGTCGGTATAATCATAATACAGCCATAGTAAGCCTGAATCATGAGAAACTATTTTTTCAACAAAATCAGGAACAGAACCGGAATATATCAAAGTGTCGGAGTGTAAAACCTTGATTATCTGAGCATCAGCATGAAAGAAGATAAGCAGTATTGAAAAAAATAAGACAAATTTCAGCAAAATAAACCGATTCATCCGATATGCAGATATTTTTCAACAAGCTCAGCAATTTCATCGTTTTTTCCGTAAAGTTTTTCGCTGAGCCCTTTGTCGTCAAACTGTCGAAGCTGGTTGGAAATGGCACTTAAGATACCTTCCGTAAAAACCCCGTATCGGGTTAATGGTGAAGAAAGTTTCATTAAAGCGTCCGCTGATTCGACACAGGAGGCCGGCAGATGGTTCAACTGTTTACATTTGTCTTTGTTTTCTTCTTTATGTATATTAACATTAACATAAAGATCTTCAGCAACTTCAAGTGCATTTTTCATTTCAAGCCCATGTAAAGTCGCCACGGCAATGCCGGCAAAAAGCAGATAGACATTTGCCGAGCCATCAGGACATCTGAATTCAATGGTTTGTTTTTCCGAAAGGTTTTCAACACCGGGTTTATCCAGCGGATTAACTTTGGTAATCATCTGATTAGCTTTTCCAAGCCATCCGAGTGGTACACGGATTAAAACGGAGCGGTTTCGATCGCCCCAGCAGATAGTGGTCGGGGCTTCCTGGTGTGGCACCAGCCTCAGGTAAGAGGTAGGAATAGTGTTTCCGAATGCGGTCAGGGCAGGGGATAGGCTCAAAATACCAGCTATCATTTTTCTGGCTGTAGTGCTAAGCCCTTTCTTATTAATAAGCATATTTTTCCCGTTTTTCATCAACCTGAGGTGGATATGCATGCCGCTACCTGCTTTTCCAACGGTTATTTTTGGTGCAAAGCTGATGGTAACGCCATATTTATAACCCAGCATTCTTAAAATCCATTTTGTGAGAATAATGGTATTGGCAGCATCTTCAAGATAAGTGGGAAGAAGTTCAATTTCGTACTGCTCATAATCATAATCGCCATTTTTAAAATTACCTACTTCCGAATGGGCGTATTTGATTTTCCCTCCACATTCTGCAATGTATCGGATAGCTTCTTTTAAAATGAAATCGTGTTTGATAAATGGAGCTGATTCATGATATCCTTTCTGGTCATTTGCCGGGTATTCATCATTTTTTTTAGCCTTGACGTAAAACTCAATTTCCCCCATGGCTTCAAGAGTCATCCCTGTTTTTTTCTGCAAAATCTGATGGGCTTTCTGCATCATATAAAAAGGAGCACTTGCCAGAGGGTTGCCATTATTATCAAAATACTGACATAAAATATCTATTGTAGGCACTTCTTCAAAAGGATTCACAAAAGCAGTTTTATATTGAGGAACCACATAAAGGTCGCTGGAAGAGGCTTCGATGTAGGAAAAAAGACTGGAACCATCGACCCTTTCGCCACTGCTCAGTAACTGATTGACCTGTTTGGCAGAAGTAATTACAAAACTTAGTGCTTTCAGGCGGCCATCACCTCCGACATATCTGAAATTCAGTAAATGAATATCATTGTCGATAATGAATTTCACCAGGTCTTCACGGGTAAATTCTTCACATTTTTTATTCAGGTAGGCTTCGATTTTATTGACAAACATGGCTTAAAGTAATTAGAATTTTGGTTTTCTGCTGTGTTTTATTATTCATTGTAATTTATTCAGACGGGGGCAAAAATAAAGAATAATTTTATATGCAAGCCTTTTGGCAATAAGATTGTAAATTATCTTTTCGTACCGGAATTTGGTTTAAGTTTGTAAGAAAAACAAAACCTTAAAATTATGGAATTTGATATTCAAAACTATTTTATTGAATTGGGCAAACTATTATATGCCATAGCCAAAACTGATGGAATTGTGCAATTTGAAGAGCGGAAAAAAGTGAACGAGATTGTTCGCGACAACCTGATAGAAATCTGCAAAAGAACGGATGAATTTGGGACCAATCTGGCTTTTTATTCTGAGTTTTCATTTGATACCATCAGCGACAGGAATATTAAAGCCGATAAAGCATATCAGTCATTTATCGCTTTTGTTGAAAATCATAAACATCATATCCCTGAAACTCTGATCAAACTGACTATTTCAGCTGTTGAAAAAGTAGCTGAAGCACATCAGGGAATCATTGAAGATGAAAGGGCTTTTATTGAGAAACTTAACAATGACCTTCAAAACATTTATCATTCATGAAAAAAAACATCATTCAGATGATAGCAGTCAGCATAACGGCAATTGTAACTGCTTCATTTTTATTTAGTTGTGCCACTTCTTCAATTGGTGTTAATGTACTGATACCAGCCGAAATTACTATCCCTCAGCACATCAAAACAGTGGCGGTGATTAACCATAGCCTGCCGACCAGGGAAAATGAGAAATGGAATATTATTGAAGGAATCATTACAGGGGAGCGGATTTTTGGCGACAGGGAAGGGAGTGAAAATTGCCTGATGGGGCTTGTCAACCAATTAAATGCGGGACCGCGATTTAAAGCAGTGCTTATTTCAAACATGGATATTCGTGGAACAGGTACCAGAGATTTTCCTTCACCTATCGACTGGAACATCGTGGATGGCATTTGTAAAAGTGTTCAGGCTGATGCACTTATTGCCCTTGAGACCTTTGACTCCGACTTCAATATAGACCGGTCGACTCGTAATGTTACCAAAAAAATTGATAATAAAGATGTTACGGTTGTTGAACATTATGCTGATATGCGGGTGAACGTCAATGCAGGCTGGCGGATTTATGACAATGTGAATAAACAAATCATCGATCAGAAGGCCTTTATGGACTATAAAAATTTTAATGCAAAAGGCGATAATCCTGATCAGGCAATTGCCAATCTTCCCAAAAAAAGAGATGCTATCAATCAGTCGGCCATCTATGCCGGTTATCGCTTTGGGGTGAGAATTTCACCCAACTGGCGTTATGAATCACGGGAATATTATATCCGGAAAGCTGAAGAATTCAAACAGGCTCAGAAATATGTTCAGCACAACGACTGGGACCTTGCTATTGAAATCTGGTATAAACTTTCCAATGTTCCTGATAAAAAAATTGGTGGACGTGCCTGCTTCAATTTAGGGGTAGCTTAAGAAATGAAGGGAGATTTTGATACTGCCCTGCTTTGGATGAAAAAAGCCTATTATGATTATGATATTAAAATGGCTTCGCAATACATACACATTCTTGAAAAACGTATTGCTGACAGGGAAAAGCTGAAAGAGCAGATGGGAAATTAATTGAATGGCTGAGGTTTAATTTTGTTTTTCCCTGATTTTAAGATAATCAGACTTATTTCGGGTCTCATACCAATTCGCCCCAGAAAGCCAATGACCCCAAGTCCCTTATTGACAATCAATTGTTTGTCATTCTCAAAATACAATCCTCCCCAGTATCTGGAAATCTTTTCGACAGGACTCCATTTGACCAAATGGGTATAAATGCCAAACTGTCCGCCATGAGTATGGCCCGACAGTGTCAGGAAAATATTGAAACTATCTTTTAACTGATATTGCCAATGACGGGGATCGTGAGATAAAAGAATGATTAGTGGAAAATCAGCGTGCTCTCCAAGTGTTTTTTCAATATTTCCATAAACTTTGTAGGGAGCTGGTCCCCAGTTTTCTATCCCCGCAAGCATAATGGAATCGGAATCGCAATGAATGAAAATATGTTGATTGAGCAGTGGCTGAATACCTGCATTTTTTTGATAATGAATGAGTTTTTGAATTAATTGCTGCCGGCCGGTTGAATCGTAACAAGTGAGATAATCACCATAGTCGTGGTTACCTAACACAGAAAACTTGCCATTTTTTGCCTTCAGTTCACTTAAAAACTCCTGATAGTCTTTCATTTCATCCGGGTGAAAGGTGGTCATGTCTCCCGTAAATACAATAAGATCAGGATTCAGGCGGTTGATAGTTTGTGTAATTTTCTTCATCACGGCATAATTCCTGAAATTACCCAAATGAAGATCACTAAGCTGTATGATTTTAAAACCATCGAAAGTTTCCGGAATTTGTTCATTTTCAACAAGATACTTTTCGGTTTTATACTGGTATCTGAAAATGAAAATTCCGCTCATGATCAGAAAAAATATGATTAATGCAAGCAGAATTCCTGTTTTCAGGAAAAACTTATGTTGATGATAGGAAGAAACAACTTTTCTTTTACTGTATCTTTTTGAAAACCATAATATTAAGGATAGAAAATCGTGAAAAACCTGAGAAGCCGCAATAAAAATTTTAGGGACATAAAACAAGATAAAAAGTGTGTTAATGAAGAATAAGAAATGATAAGTATTTGGTTTTCTGCATAATCCTGGAATGAAAGGAAGAAAAATAAGCACAATTAAAATGAAAATGGCGGAAACAACTAAATGCAGACGGGGAATACCTTTTTTAATCAATGCAAGCCTGAATCCTGACGACATTTGTTTAAAAGTACGTAATACGTAAAGATCAACTGCAACAGCGGCAAGTATCATGATGAGCAGCCGGATGAAAATAAATGTAGGTTGATAGGCCGAATATCCGTGAAACATCCCTTGTTTTTTGATAAATTGAAACAAAAAAACAGCTTGTAAAAATACACAATGATTATTCATTTGAAACGGATGATGTATTTTTACAGCATGAAAAAATATCGTAATACACTATATTTTAAGCTTAAAACTGAACTGCGCAGGCCTTTGCTTTTGCTGATAACAGTATTGATAAGTTTTTGTGCTTATTCACAGACCGGTTTACCTGCCGATACTGTTTTACCCAAAAAGGTTCTTTCTACTTTTACTAAAATGTATCCTCAGGGTAATACTGATGACTGGATGGTCAGCGGAGATACTTTCACTATCACTTATTTTACCGAAAATCAGTGGTTTGAGGTGATGATCGGGCGGGGCGGAAACTGGATCGGAACATCAGAAATCACTGATTATGATCGTCTTCCAGAAGCTGTCAGGAAAAGTTTCAATCAGTCGGGCTATGCAAATAATGAGATTTTTATCGTGAAATTTGAAGAAAAACAAGGCCCTAAAAAGAAGATAAAAATCAGAAATTGGCTGATTTATACCGATGACGGACATGGGAACGAGGTGATTCTGAAATTTGACGAAAACGGGAACCCTTTACCCTGACTAATTTTCTTTTATCACCTCTATGGTATAATTGGCTGCCAGTACGACCACCGCTCCCAATGCAGCCAAAGCAGGTAAAACTATTGCACCCAAAACCCCGAATGTCAGTGGAATTTCAGTAATTTTTTTCCCGTTTTCATTTCTGACAATAATTCTTCTGACATTGCCTTCTTTGATCAGTTCCCTGATTTTTTCAATCAGATCTTTCCCGCTTACCTTAAATTCTTCTCTGCTTTTACCCATTTGACTTCATTTTAAGATAGCCAAGATAGCTATTTTGGTTTAATATTGGATTAATTCTTGTCCTAAAAACACCTGATGAAAGTATATTTTTTTCTGATATTATTTTTTGCCTCAAAAATCCTGTTTGCCCAGATCAATTTACCATTGGATTCAGCTTCTCTTTCAAACCTTCTTGTATATTGTAATCCTGATACTTATGATTCTTTTCCCAATGGGAAATTCCGGCAATGCCGTTTTGATAAATCAGTTGTAATAAACGGTATTTTGTGCAAAGACTGGCTCAAGCTATACGAGAACAGCAGAATCAGACAATTTCAACCGGTAACGAATATCGTCATCGGAGAAGTTAAGATTCCCGGAGGATCGACAGTGTTTCTTGATACAGCCGGAGTGTTAAAAGAATGCTGGTTTTCGGAAGATGTTAAAATCAATGGAATAAAGGTCAAGGGTGGACTGGTGAAAATACCTACTCAATTTTATCCAAACGGACAAATATCATGTTGTATTCTTGCAGAAAATGACATCATCAGCAATGTACCCTGTGAAGCCGGCATGTTGTCGCCTGTATGTTTTTATCCTAATGGAAAACTTAAAAGCTGTACTCTTTCTGAAAATACAACTTTTGGTAAGGAAAAATACGTCAAAGGAACAAAAATACAGTTTGGTCTGGATGGTAAAATTTCAGTTATTAAAGATTAAATTATTGAAAATGAAAAAGATATACCTTTTACTACTGCTATTCCCTTTTTTGGGGACAAAATCAGGATTTGGTCAAAACACACAGGAACCGGAAACAATTTGTCTTCAGGTGCTTGCCAATGTCAGCGGGCACGATCTCTATACTTCTTTTGTCCATCTTGGTTCTCTTGCTGATGCATATATGTATAAAGCATATACTCAAAACTTTGCACTGAAATTATTGAATGAGTATATCGATTATATCAGCCTGATGCCTGGTGAGCTGCAGAAACTTATTGATAATAAACTGGTTACAGGGAATGATGTTTTATTTGTCAAGCTCCAGATCAATGCCTATTTCCAGCTTAAAAACGAGGCGGGTGAATTCAAAAAGTATGTTGAAACAGGTGAAAGCAAATATGTGGAATCCTATGAAAATGCAAGAAGGCTGGCATGGAAAAATATAGCCGACATTCTTGGGCTGCCCTCAGATGTTGATCCGGGAAAGGATAGCGGCAAAAAGAAGTGATTACTTCAGCTTTAGTTTTAATACGGGATTATTGACTTCCCAACATACTGAATCACAAACTTTTACATAATCTCTGTTTAAATAACATCCATCAATGGCGATGATTGTATCCTTTCCTTTAAAATAATAGGCTTTGGCAGAGTACTCCTGATCGACCGGCAGCAAGAATTCTGTAAAACCTTCTGAAAAGTAGCCGGAATCAATCTTTTCGCCATGGTCTGTTTTTCCCCGAAATAGTTCAATATAGATTTCAGGAGTTATTTTTGAACTTGAGAATGTAACGGAGACAAGGGCGGAATCGGGTTTCCGGGTCTGACAATCCGAAAAATCATAAGTGCTGCAATCGTCCACAGAAATGGTATGACAGGCCGAAAATGCCGAAATAATTAAAACAAGCAGGATGTATCTTAATAGAGCCATCTTATTGTTTTATTGTAATTTTCAATGTCAGCCTTACCTTTAAACTTTTTCAACGGATAAAATGAAGTAAAGCCGAAAGTAAAATGAAGAGGAAATAAGTCGGCAGGACAGAAAAAGAAGTAATCTGCAAAGCAATCGAAAGTGGTGGAAGCGGCAACAGGCAGCCTGAAACCAGCTCCTGCCTGAAGGGTAAAGCCATCTTTTGCTTTTTTATAAGTTCCTCTCAAATTTCCGAAAGTATAATAAAGACCAGAACGAATGCTGACTAAAGTTGCCTGTTCATGCCATCCGTTCAGGGCAATATCTTTTAACAGGCCAAGCCCTGCAAAACTCCTGCTTTCCCAATACTGATAAGAAAGGCCGGGCGATTCTTCCATTATTATTCTTTGTCTGAAAAGCCTTTGTTCAAAACCGGCATAAACTTCCAGATGATGAAAAGCTTCTTTTATGCCTCCATGAAGACCGAGCATCAGATGATCCTGATTGAATATCAACGACATGGAAAAAATATAATCTGTAAACATCCAGTTATCAGGATTCCGGTAGCCTGCCTTGTTTAAAGCCTTGATCATCTGGTAATTACCCTGACGCAAAGCTGTCAGATATGGGTTTTCTGATTGTTCAGCAGGAATAAGTCCGGCCTGATGATGATGAAGAATGGGCAAAATTTCAACGTTATTGTTTAATACGGCCAGTAATACGGAATTTGCTCCGTTTTTACCCACAGCATTTACATTGGCATTCTTTTCAAGAAGAAATGAGGCCACTGAATTGTATTTGTTCTGAATTGCCGACAAAAGAGCTGTAAATCCCAAAGTGTCAGGATTGTCAGGCATTGCACCGGCAGAAAGCAATCGGACGACAATGCTGTCATTACCGGTATAGGAGGCAATCATTAAAGCAGTATTTCCTTCATTATCTTTTAGTTCCGTATTGAACCCTATCCTCAGAAGAAAAGCAGCAAGGCTGTCGTACCCGTAGGCTGCAGCATAGTGCAACGCTGTGATTCCCCACTGATTGGCTGCTTCCGGCTTTGCACCTTTTTCGTACAGATAAGTGACAATGTCAAGGTGGTTAAACATGGCAGCAGCCAGCAGGGGAGTGGTGCCGTCCTTTGCCGCATGATGTACATCTGCTCCGTTGAATATCAGTATTTTAACAATATCAGTAAAGCCCCTCTGTGAGGCATACAAAAGGGCGGTAACTCCTTTCTCAGTTTCAGCTTCAATATTGGCTTTATGTAACAATGCCTGTATCACTCCGCTTTCATTTCCATTATATGCAGCACTTAATAAATCAAGGTCGTTAACGCTGGGTTGGGAAAAAGCTGTGAAAAATATCAGGTGAAATGATATGAAAAACAGGATTTTATTCATTCTGATGCATTTTAAAAGGAATTGAAAGGTACATAAAAAGCCTTTTCCGTCATTAGAAAAGATGATGGTTTTCTGCAAAAGAGTTACATTTGTCTGAATGAAAAATGAACCTCACTTTTCTGATTTTATCCTTCTTCCTGAATATTTCGACCATTCGGGAAGCCTCCACGGGATAGGACATACCTACAGGGTAATGACACTGGCTTATGAGCTTGGAAACAGGCTCAGCCTGATCAGGGAAAGAAATCTGGCTTTTATGGCTGCTTTTATCCACGACATGGCAAGAAAACATGATGGATTTTGTACAAAGCACGGCAAAAAAGCAGTCGAAACAAAACTGCCTGTTTTCAAAGATTTGTTCCTTTCGAATGGTGCAACCGAAAAAGATATTCCTGAAATTGCATTTGCCGTTCATTACCATTGCAAATATTTTCAGCCTTCCCGCAAACACCCTTATTTTCTGACACTTGCCATTCTAAAGGATGCTGATGCCCTCGACCGTATCCGGCTGGGCGAAAATAACCTTGACCTGCGCTTCCTGCGCTTTCCTGAAAGCCACCACATGATTGACTACGCCAGGGATTTGTATAGGAGGAGCGGGGAAAATTTGACTATGTTGGAAATGTTGAGGATTTGACATGAGTTAAAGCTGATTATTTTTAGTTTTCTCAAAAATCTTTTTTCAAAAAAACTTGCAAACCCTTTTTCTGACTTTATAATTTTGTATCATCTTTTTGCAGCAGATGACAACGACTTGTAACATAGCAAAACCGCTAATACCATGGAAAAAAATCTTATCCTTGAAATCTTACATTACCTTAAAATGACACTACTGATGATAATTGTTTTTCTATCACTGGTAATGTTTTTCAGAAAACTTACAGGCAAAGCCAATGCGCTTAAATATCAGGGAATAGTTGAAGTTCAGAACGGATCAGGAATACCTTGAATAATGGAAAATACTACTTGCAGAATGGTAAAAAAAATGCAGCTCACATGCAAAACAACCTGACAATACAGCCATAGTAGTTCTGCATCATACTAATTTTAGCTGTCAGGAGGAAGATTTTTCTTCCTCCTGTTTTTTTTCAGTAAGACGAAAAAGATTATTCTGTTTTTTCTTCAGTGGTTTTTGCCTTGCATTTAGTGTTGATTTTCAATGGGAGGTATAATGGGCAGAAGGCAAAAATAGCTGTCAGAATAAAGATGGCAGCAATGGCAATCAAAACCACTATCAGCCAGGTAGCTGTAACTGTTTTAAAAGCAACAAGTAAAATCAAGATAACAGCAATAGCAGCACGGGCTACTCTGTCAAAAATTCCCATGTTACATTTCATATTCAGAAAATTTAGTTTAAAAGTTTTTCTCAATAATTAAGCCAGCAGAAATATTGACAAAATGTCGGATTATCATCAGGCAGGAAGAAAATTTTTATAATGTAAATATCTCTCAATCACTTCATTAACAAACTTAAACGACTCATAGCCTCTGCTGTAACCATGTCTGACAACCGGATCCCTGTAATATTTAGGGTAGGCCTTTTTGAGCATAAAAGAGTCCACATTGTTGTCCCAGTAAAATTTGTTTTTTTTATATTTTTCGGCCAGACGCATGGCATCAAACACATGTCCGGGGCCGCTGTTGTATGAGGCAAGTATGAATTTTATTCTTTCGGAAGAGTCAGCAATCATGTTGAAGCATTTATCGAGATATCGTATGTATTTGACACCGGCCCTGATTTGAGATTCAACACCTGATAAAGTGTCGATGCCAAAATTTTTTGCGGTAACCGGCATCATTTGCATCAGGCCGAAGGCGCCTTTTCGGGATGTCAGGTTTTCCTGAAACTGAGATTCCTGGTAAATTAGTGCTGCCAGAAGACGCCAGTCCCAGTTGATTTCCTTTGCATATTTCTTTATCAATGCATCGTGTTTTGATATTGATTTGCTGCTTGAAGAAGTCAGGTATTTGTCAATAAATTTTTGAATTTCAGGACTTTGATAATATTTCCTGTACCAGTAGCGAAATAATGATGTTGTTTTGAATTCGCTTAACCACTTATTAATTTCATTCAGAAATAATACAGAGTTTTTATTGACTGCCCATGCATAAGATGTGATTTGGTTCCCAACTTTTGAAAAGGTGATGTTTCCGAGTTCTTTGCTCAGTAATTCGGCAATATGTCGGTCGGCCATGGTGCAGGATATTTCTCCGGAGGCAACTTTTTTAATCAGGTCTTCCTGTAAAAAATTGTTTTCTTCGATAATACTGATCTTCATTTCATCCCTAAGCTTGTTAAGGGTACTGACGAATGAAGATTGAGCCGGAACATGAATATCGAATTGTCTTTTGTTATTGTCATTCAGAGGGTTATTATCATTTTTCCTGTAAACAATTACTTCTTCTGATTGATAGAGAGGAACAGAAAAGTTTAAAAATTCTTTCCTTTCATCGGTTATCGTCAGGTCGAAGGCAATAAGATCGCAGGTGCCGGAATTAATGAGTTCGAAGGCTTCATTCAGGTTAGAAACAGTCGTAATGTTAAGTTTTACCCCAAGTTCACCGGTAAATTTTTTTAGTAGTTCATAATGAAAGCCCAGGGGAATACCTTTATAGATAAAATATGAGGTCGAACTTTTAATGGTAACGGCATTAAGAATACCTCTGGTCTGAATTTTTTTCAGGGTTACAATGGCAGGTTTTTCGTTAACCTGAGTGGGTTTGAAGCAGGATGAAACAAGAAACAGAAAAGTAAAACCAATAGAAAACAGGTATGATCGAAAACTCATTACCAGTATATTAAATTAAAGAAAAATTTTTAGCCTTATCACAAAATTCAAACCATTTGATTTAAAATTCTGACAAAATTATCCCCGAAATAATCATAAGATATTGATTGTAAATTTGTTATATTATGGAAAAAGTTAAATTAACATAGAAAGAAATATTATTCAGAAGGATGTAGAAAATTAAAAAATGTTATTTTTGAGGTGCTAATAAAATGCCTTAAAAAACGAAGAACATGAAGCAAATATTATCATTCATTCTGCTGGCAGGCCTGATGCCACTGATTTCTTTTGGTCAGGAAGATCCGTTTACTGTGAAAAACGATACAGTACTGACGATAGTTTCCGGAGTTGAAACCGGCTCATATTTTCAGATAGCCCAGGATTTGATTAAATATTCCAGTTGTAAGCTGGTCATCAAGCCTTCGCAGGGAGCTATCAATAATTATGCTTTGCTGATTAATGATCCCTTGGTGAATATAGGTATGGTTCAATATGATGTTTTATTGAAGGGTAAACAACATGATTATGAAACCAAAAAACAAATCAGTGAAAACCTTCAGGTATTGCTTCCGTTGGGTTATGAAGATATTCACCTGATTACGCGAGTCAATTCAAATATTCTCTCTGTAAAAGATCTGGCCGGGAAAAAGGTTTCTGTCGGTAATCCACAGACAGAAGGCACCTCCATTACGACCGGACTTATCAGAAGTGTTACTTCAGTTCCATGGGATGAAGTGAATATGTCGTTCGACAGTGCTTTTGTTGCTTTACTCAACGGAAAGATAGATGCCATGTTCTTTGTGGGTTATGCACCGGTTCAGAAACTAAAGGCTCTTTTGCCGACTTTCAACCAGTTGATAAAACTTGTACCAATTGAAGAAGAAGCACTTGCCCAGTTTCATCACAAAACGGTTATCACAGCCGGAACGTATCCATGGCTGAATGAAGATGTTGCTACTTATGCTGTTCGTGCTTATCTGGTTGCCAATATTAAAACCGACAATCAGGTGAATATGGCTGCTTATGAAAAACTTTTAAATGCTATCAAAAATAACATGGATATTTTGGTACAGAACGGACATCCTGCATGGAAAAAAGTTGACCTCAGCTTCAAAGATGTCAAATGGCCTGTACATCCTGCTGCCAAAAAAGTTTTCAAACTGAAGTAATCATTGTTTCCAAACTGCTCAGATGGGAAGGGTTGATCTATTCCTGATTATACTATACGTTTTGTGTGCTCTTATTTTTGCCTCATTTGGCAAGATAAGAAAGAGAAAAAGCTGGATAAAAATTTTTCTATTACCCTTTTCCTGACTCCAGTTACTTCTTCCATCATTCTTTTCAGGAAAAAAAGAGAGAAAATAACTTATGTCGTGAACCGGTATAAGTGCCCAAGATGCGAATTTAAATATGATACCCAGCTTGACCATTGTCCTTATTGTGAAAAAGAAGGGCATATCATAGCCCTTGAAGAAGTCAGCCAGATTATGACTTAATCATTGAGTGAG
>Ga0116146_1000404_pt1 | contig 54489 bp, 30 predicted proteins | sample AD_JPNHG2_MetaG_FD_89748 | JGI IMG/M metagenome (GOLD analysis project Ga0116146, IMG submission 89748) | Active sludge microbial communities of municipal wastewater-treating anaerobic digesters from Japan - AD_JPNHG2_MetaG | ecosystem: Engineered > Bioreactor > Anaerobic > Digestate | place... | reverse complement strand
GCTGCCCGCTACTGCTTTATGAAGCTGGAGCGGACAGGCAATCAATTCCGTATGTATATCAGCCAAGACGGCGTCAACTGGCTGCCGCTGGTAATACAGGGACCGGCCATCTATAACGGCACGCAGACGCCCGTTGTCTGGACCCGCAACGATATGCCCGAAACTATCCAGATTGGTCTGTTTCATGCGATTTATGAACAGAATCTCGGCTGGAGCGATTTTGACTTTGTGTATGCAGGCCGTCAGGTGGCTGCGATTACCCAGAATCCGGTTGTCCGTGAAGAGGGGCAGACCAGTACCGATCTGACCATCACGCTGACCGGTCCGGCACCGAGTGCAGAGGTGCAGGTCAAAGTGATTCCTTATGCGATTCCTTATACTTATACAGCCGAAGATAATGATCCCAATGATATTCTGCTGGTCGGCTCAGAAGGCCAGGGACTGCCGCTGACGGTAACATTCCCTGTTGGAACCACCCAGCAGACCATTACAGTGAAGGCTACAGAAGATGCTTTGGCCGAAGGTTTGGAACGCATCGGTTTGAAAGTGCTCACCTACAGCACAGACCCGGCCTATGACCAGCAGTTGGGCCAGTGGACACTGGTAACCGTTATCGATAATGAGCAGGGCGGGCTTGAAATCGGGCAAGGCGACGGATTGGTTGTGGATGAAGACGGGCTGCTTACCGATACCTTCACCGTCTCACTGACGCAGCCGCCGGCCAATGATGTAACAGTGTCGATTACGACGGATGGCCAGACAACAGTCAATCCGGCTTCGCTGACCTTTACCACAGCCAACTACAGCACACCCAAGACCGTCAGCGTCAAGGGAGTGGATGATGCTGTGCTGGAAAATGATCCCCATGTCAGCATCCTCAAATTCAGCATTTCCAGCGAAGATGCTGCCTATAACGGCGTTTCTGTACCGGATATCTCTGTGCAGGTTCGCGAAAATGAATGCGGCGCATGGGGCTATTCTCCCTATGATGAAAATGAGGACTGCGTTGTGAACCTGACCGATTTGAGCGCATTGGCCGCCCACTGGATGGAGTGTACATTGCCGAATGCTGCGGGCTGTCTGGATGCACGCTGAGGCAGGCAATCAAGACACAGGCGTGTAAAATTGTGGAAAGAACTTTATTTTGGGAGATATGAATATGAAAAAGCTTGTACAACTGATATGTTTATTCGCCTTGCTGACGATAGCAGGTGCGGCTTCGGCTGCAACGCTGCTGATTGACCTGCGTGCTGATGATCTGCCGGAAGGCGATTTGAGAAGCTGGACCAATCAGGGGGCAGCCGGAGGAGTATTTACCATTGCCGACAGACCCGATGACGGGATTGTGGACCCCAATGCCGTTGTCCAGACGGTTGCAGGCCGCAAAGCTGTGACCTTTGCCGGCGGTGCGTGGATGCAGTCGGATATCACCGCGCCGGCAGGACTGACCGGCGCCCATCCCTGGACGGTTATGGTCTGGGCGTATGCGACTTCGACAACCGGCGAGGATTGCCTGTTTCAGTGGGGCGACCGCGGCGGGGGCACCGCTCACTTCAACTTTGGAACGCGGGCGATTACCTTCTGGAACGATGTGTTTTATACCAATGCACCGGCGCTGAACCAATGGGTGCATCTGGCCGCAACCTATGATGGAACCAACGTGCGGCTGTATGTAAATGGAACGGATGATACCGTAGCCGCCAGAAGCCTGAACATCAATACCGGCAACTATATGCGGATTGCCCGTGCCATGCCGAATCTGTGGGGAACCCATCCGTTTGGCGGCGCCATTGCTTCTATTCAGGCCTATGATGCAGCGCTGACCAAGCAGGAAATTCAGGTGCTCACAGGTTTGTTTGAAGCCGGTTCGCTGAGTCCGACGGGTGTATCGGTGCGGGAAAATGGTCCGGCATCCACAATCTATGTACAAATCAACACCAATCCTATTACCGGCCAAGGACCTCAAACAGACTTGGAAGTAACCCTGAGTCTGATCAGCACCCAGAAGGATATTCAGCTCGGTACGTCCCCTGTTGGACAGCCCTATGTTATAACGGTTCCGGCCGCATCCTATCAGACGCCTATTCCAATCAGCGTGCTGGCCGAGGACGACGATATTATTGAAAGTCAGCATGCGGTTCGCGTCAGGGCGGTTGTTACTGCAGGCGATCCGGACTATCTGGGCAAGATTCTTGTGCCGAATAACGGACTTGCAATCACGGTTATCGACAATGATTATACCCCCTGTACAGCGCCCGGTTTGACCAACGGCGCTTATGTGGACCACTTCGATTGCAAGTGGGATTACACGCAGGGCCCCAGCTCGATGTGGAGCGGTCTGATGGATACAGCCGGCTATACGACGGATGCCACCTCCTCGATCAGCGCTGCCGGCGCTTTGCGTCTGGCATCGGCCAATGCCTTCTGGAGCGGCAACGACACCACGGGACCGTACCTCTATATCGATGTGACAGGTGATTTTGAAGTGGAAACGTATATTTCCGAATACGCCAACAGTATTGCCGGACAGGACGGTGTCCTCCATAATGCCGGCGGTATTATGGTTCGTCTGGCCGATCCGGCAGCCGGCGGTGCGGGCGAGGATAATATTCAGGCCAGCTACTTCCCGATTTGGGGCTGCGGCAACATCCTCTGGTATCACAACAACGGCGCCCGGACGGAAACGGATATTGCAGACACCGCCTGGGACGGCAGCCGTTATCTGAAGGTTGTCCGCAAAGGGGCAGCGTTTTACTGCTACCACAGTCCGGACGGCAATACGTGGATACCGTTCCCGTCGGCCAATCCGATGATTCGGCAGGATATGAATGTGCCGACGCTGCAGGTTGGATTGTATCAGTGCACCTTCAACAATACGCTGGGATTTGTCGATTATGACTACTTCTCTCTCAAGAAAGTCAGAGGCCATCTGACCGGCACGCTCAATCTGACCGAATGCGATGCTGATGCCGGTACGGTGCAGTTCCAGTTTGAGACCGACGGCGTAAAAGCACCCATAGCCGATATTAACGTGACCGTTTATGCGGTCGCCGCTTCTGGAGCCGACCCGAACTCTGATCCCAACGATGTAGTCATCGGCACAGCGGAAATGGGCCAGCCCTATACATTTACGGTCTCACCGGCCCAATACAGTCAGCCCCAGTTGATTCAGGTTGCGGCTGTCGCTGATGCCACTCCGGAGCCGGATCAGCTGCTGACGCTGCAGGCGCAGATTGCCAGTACCGATCCGAACTGGAATGGACTGCTTATCAGCTCCGATGTTCTGATTCATGTGATGGAAACGCCGGGGCTTCTGCTGGATACCGGCGATGGAGTCCGGGTGGCTGAAGGCGACGGACCGGATACATTCACCGTCCGCCTGAAGATTCCGCCGCTGGCTTGGCCGGTTTCGGTTAACATAACCAACGCTGCCGGTCAGGTAACAGTCGATCCGGCGCAGCTGAGTTTTGATGCCGCCAGCTGGAAGACGCCGCAGGTTGTAACAGTATCGGCTGTTGATGATGCGGTCCTTGAAGCGGATCCCCATGCAACAACTCTGACTCTTACAGCCGCCAACGGCAATGAATACGATGCATTGGCTCCCTTGACAGTGAGCGTCAGCATTCTGGAAAATGAATGCGGTGCTTGGGGGTATGTGTGGGGCGATTTCAACAGGGACTGCAAAGTCGATGTTGCAGACTTAAGCGAAATGGCAGCAGCTTGGCTTGACTGCACCAATCCGTACGATACGGGATGTGTGGATTTACGCTGATTGGCAGTTTCTTCGGCCGGGAGCATGCCGCTCCCGGCCTTTTTTTCTTTTTAAGCGGGGGTGTCTATTCGGCCAGCTGCAGGGAAGCCGGCGGCTGAAAACTGCCGGATAGGATTTGCGTTGTCCGACAGCAGCGGGTATTATATTGCAATACTTCAATTTCTGTATTAAACAGATGCATGCGGTGTTGGTGCCGCAGGAAACTGCCGGATTGGATTTACAGCGGAAGAAGTGACTGGAATAGTTTAAAGATTCTGGTAAAATGGCAATCTGTATTTCAGATAAGGAGATCAGCTGTGTTTAAGGATGCCGGGGAAATGGGAGTTTCAATTGTGTTTGCAGCGGCAGTATTTTTTCAAGCAATCGTTGGCGCCCAGATGAATGAAACAATAGGCTACCAGAAAGAACAGCTTCTTCCGGCTCGGCCGCTTGAGCTGTCAAAAGTTCGGCTGCTGGGCGGACCGCTCAAGCAGGCACAGGACAAGGATGCCGAGTACCTGCTGAATCTGGAACCCGATCGGATGCTAGCCTATTACCGCCGGCAGGCGGGGCTTGAGGGCAAGGCCGCTCCGTATGGCGGCTGGGATGGCGGCGGACGCAACTTGACCGGGCATATTGCAGGGCACTACCTTTCAGCTGTCAGTCTGATGTGGGCGGCCACCGGCGACCAGCGTTTCAAAGACCGAGCCGATTATATTGTCAAAGAACTCAAAGAGGTTCAAGACAAGCACGGCGACGGCTATTTGTCGGCATTGGAAGGCGGTCGGGAGTGCTTTGAAGCAGTCCGCCGGGGCCAGATTCGTTCAGGCGGTTTTGACTTGAATGGACTCTGGGCGCCGTGGTATGTGCTGCACAAGACCTATGCCGGCCTGCGCGATGCCTATCGCTATGCAGGCAGCAAGACCGCACTGGAGATGGAAATCAAATTTGCCGCGTGGGCGGAAGGCATCTTGGCCGATTTGACCGACCAGCAGGTCCAAAAAATGCTCAATACAGAATTCGGCGGGATGGAAGAGGTGCTGGCAGACCTGTATGCGGATACAGGGGACATCCGCTGGCTGAAGCTTTCACGCCGGTTTGAGCATCATTCGATAACAGAACCGCTCAAGCGTCATCAGGATATTCTTTCCGGCAAACACGGCAATACCCAGATACCCAAGCTGATCGGATCCGCTGACCGATTTGTGTATGACGGTCAGGCCGGTGATTTGCTGGCGGCTGCCTTTTTCTGGGATGCGGTCGTCCAGCATCACAGCTATGCCACCGGCGGACACGGCAAGGATGAGTATTTTGGCGACCCCGACCGGCTCAGTAGCCGCATTGACGGCCGGACGGCAGAGACCTGCAATGTTTACAATATGCTCAAGCTGTCGCGCCGTCTGTTTTCGCTGCGTCCCGATACGCATTATGCCGAATTTCACGAGCGGGCGCTGTTTAACCATATACTGGCCTCGATCGATCCGGAAGACGGGCGAACCTGTTATATGGTGCCGGTCGGGCAGGGGGTCAGTCATGAGTATCAGGATATGTTCGGCAGCTTTACCTGCTGTGTCGGGACGGGAATGGAAAGCCATGCTCTGCATGCCGACGGCATTTATTACGAGTCCGGCAATAAGCTGTGGGTGAATCTGTATGCTCCCTCGACTGCGGACTGGTCGGGCATAACCATCAAAATGGAAACCGATTTTCCGGAAGGTGATTCGGCTGCGCTGACGATTACAGCCGAACAGCCGCGTCCCTTTGTGCTGGCGCTGCGGCGTCCGGCGTGGGCGGGGGAAGGATTTGCTGTTGCGGTTAACGGAAGCCCTGTGGACAATCTTGCCCAGCCGGCATCGTATGTGGAACTGAATCGGACATGGAAAAGCGGCGACCGGATTGAATTAACCCTGCCTAAACGGCTGCATCTGGAAGCTACGCCCGATAATCCGCGCCGCGTTGCGATTCTCTGGGGGCCGCTGGTACTGGCCGGCGATCTTGGCCCTGAGCAGCGCCGCCAGCGTTCAGCACCGCGCGAAGAATCCGAAAGAATTCCGGTTTTTGTAGCGGCTGACCAGCCGGTCGAGCAGTGGCTCAAGCCTGTGGAAGGCCAGCCGGGGCATTTCCGCACAGCCGGCGTCGGCAGGGAACGGGATGTGGATTTTGTGCCGTTTTATAAACTGCATCGGCGAACCTACGGGATTTATTGGGATTTGTTTACAGAATCCGAATGGCAGGCCAAGGCGGCTGAATATGCGGCAGCCCAAGAACGCCGGCGCAAGCTCGAACAGGCGACGGTGGCTTATGCCCAGCCCGGCGAGATGCAGCCGGAACGGGATTTCAACTATCAGGGCGCCGACGATGTCCGGGTTGAGCGGTTAGGGGGCCGTCCATGCCGGGCAGGCGGAAGCTGGTTTTCATTCGATATGCCTGTCGAGCCGGAACACCCAATGACGCTGATAGCAACCTATTATACAGGGCAGTGGCTGCGTCAGCCGGCTGTCTTTACTATTCTGGCTGATGGCAGAAAGATCGGAACCGAAACTGTCGTGCGGCGCGACCCGTATGAGTTTTATGATGTTGAGTACCTAATTCCGCCGGATCTTGTTAAGGATAAAAAGAAGATAACGATACGGTTTGAGGCGGCACCGGAAAGCCGCATTGCTGCTGTTTTTGGCTTGCGTATGATTCGTGCTGATGCCTCGCGCTAAAGGCTATTAACAAAAGCAGAAATGACAAGGTAAGGAGACTATCAATGAAGGCAATGCAATTGTTGTTTTCGGCCGGCCTGCTTGGCATGATAGGGTACTGCATGGCGGCTGAAGAGTCTGCCCGGCCGGAAATTAATCTGGCTGTGGTGGCGGTTCCATCCAGTTCTTATGTTTCAGGCGATACGAGTCTGGAAGCCCTCAACGATGAAGCCCAGCCCCGCAGCTCGCGGGACCGGCGCCAAGGGGCCTATGGCAACTGGAACCGCACCGGTACGCAATGGGTGCAGTATGATTGGAGCCAGCCGATCAGCACCCGGAAGATAGATGTATATTGGTGGGATGACCGGCAGGGTGTCCGCCTGCCCAAGGCCTGCCGCCTGTTCTATTGGGATGGTCAAAAGTTTGTGCCGGTCAGCAATCCTGTGGGGTTGGGAATTGCCGAAAACCAGTTCAACACGACAACCTTCGATGAAGTGCAGACAACTAAGCTGCGGCTCGAAATTGATTCTGATGGAAGCTATTCAACAGGGATACTCGAGTGGAAGGTTTACGATTCCGGCCGGTCGCCGGCTTTTGCGCCCCGGGTGTCAGCTGGTGTGGACAGAGTCGTGGTGCTGGGCGGCCGCACCTATCTGAAAGGGTCGGTCAAGACGCTGGACGGCCGGACCGAAACCCTCCGATGGCAAAAGTCCGAGGGGCCGGGGGATGTTGTTTTTGAGGATGCTTCAAAATCCGATACCGCAGCGGTCTTTTCGAAAGCCGGCGAGTATGTGGTGACGCTTACCGCCGGAAAGGAGCCGCTGACAGCGTCTTCATCTCTTCGGGTTAAAGTGATTCCGGCGCCGCCCAAAGAACCCCTCCGGGCGGTGGATACCCATCGCTATACTATCCAAAGTCCGCTATGGAACAGCCGTGCCAAGGCCCTTATTGTTAATTGGATTCCTCACTGTATCCGGAAGATTTCAGATCCGCAGCTCCGGGAAGGCGGCATCAACAATTTTATTGAAGCCGCCAAGAAGCTGGCTGGTCAGGAACACGGCCAGCATAAGGGGTATGTATTTTCCAACGCTTGGGTTTACAATACCATCGAATCCATCTGCATTGCACTGCAGATTGATCCGCAGGGGGATGCAGATATAATCGCTGCCCAAAAGATGATGCAGGAAACTCTTGAGGACTGGATTCCGAAGATTTTGGCGGCTCAGGAGCCGGACGGCTATCTTCAGACAGCTTTTACGCTCAGTAATCGGCAGCGCTGGTCGCCGCGGTTCAGAGGGGACCATGAAGGCTATGTGGCCGGTTATTTTATCGATTGCGCTGTTGCCCATTATGAGATGACCGGCCGGAAAGATACCCGCCTGTATGATGCCGCGATCAAATTGGCAGATTGCTGGTACAATGCTATCGGTCCGGCTCCCAAGCAGGAATGGTATGATGGCCATCAGGCAATGGAAATGGCTCTGGTCCGTCTGGGGCGGTGCGTTAATGATGCACAAGGCCAGAACAAAGGCAGCAAATACATTCAGCTTGCCAAGTTTCTGCTGGACTGCCGCCGAGACGGCAGTGAATACGACCAGAGCCATCTGCCTGTTATCCAGCAGTATGAAGCTGTGGGGCATGCTGTCCGGGCAGTCTATTCTTATACGGGCATGGCCGATGTGGCATTGGAAACCGGCGATATCGACTATCAAAGCGCTGTTTTTTCCCTGTGGGACAACATCGTTAATCGAAAATACTATGTAACCGGCGGCATCGGCAGCGGCGAGACATCCGAAGGATTTGGGCCGAATTACTCCCTGCGGCACGGCGGCTACTGCGAATCCTGCTCCAGCTGCGGGCAAATCTTTTTCCAGCACCGGCTGAATCTGATGACGCACAACGCCCTCTATGCCGATTTGTATGAAGAGACCCTTTATAATGCGCTGCTGGGTTCGGTGGACTTGGAAGGCCGCAATTTCTACTACCAGAATCCTCTGATTTCACAGGGCAGACGCTATGACTGGCATGCCTGCCCGTGCTGTGTCGGCAATATTCCCCGCACGCTGCTGATGCTTCCGACGTGGATGTATGCAAAGGGACCGGATGCTGTTTATGTGAATTTGTTTGTCGGCAGCACGGTGAAGCTGGAGGGAATTGCGGGAACCGATGTTCAGATGGTTCAAAAGACAGACTATCCGTGGAAAGGAACTGTTGAGATTACAGTCAATCCTGTCAGCCAAGCCGAATTTACGGTTTTTGTTCGTGCGCCCCATCGCAGTGTGAGCGAATTATACAGCGACATTCCGCCTGCTGACGGGATTGCTTCTTTGTCGGTCAACGGCCAGAAAATCAATCCGGCCGTTGAGAACGGCTATGCCGTTATCAAGCGGAAATGGAAAGCCGGCGACCGGATTGAATTGGTCCTGCCGATGCAGATTCAGCGGATTAAAGGAATTGACAAAATCGAAGCAACCCGCGGACAAGCAGCGCTTCGGTATGGCCCTGTTGTTTACTGCTGCGAGCGGATTGATCAGCCGCTGGACAAAGTGCTGCCGCCGGATGCGGCTCTTGAAACCGAATGGCGGGCGGATTTCCTGCAGGGCGTGATGGTCATCAAAGGAAGCTGGTATGATGGAACGCCGCTTTTGGCTATTCCATATTACGCACGGGATAATCGTTTCCCGGATGAACAGTCCCGTCCGCGAGACCGCGGTCCTGCCTCTTCTGTATGGCTTAAAGAACGCTGAAGCACAATGTCCCTGCATAAAAAGGGCAGCCCGCTGATGGGCTGCCCTTTTTTTATGCGTTTGGTCTTGCAGCCGGCTTAATCGATATGAAACACTTCTGTCAGTTCTCTGGACTGGGGGCTGTTGTCGGGATTGGAGGGCATAATATCTTTCATATAAGCCCACCATTTTTGGCAGATGCCGGTCTGGGCAATTGCATCCCATCGTTTAGGGTCCTCAATCTCGACATAGCCGAATAATTGACTCGTTTCTTTGTCCAGAAAAATAGAATAGTTGTGAACACCGTGGTCTTTTAATGTCTGATGCAGCTGTTTCCAGATAGGACTATGCCGCCGCTGGTATTCATCCTGATATTCCGGATAGACCTGCATTCGAAAGGCTTTTCGTATCATTGTACTTTGCCTCAGCTTGGTTTTTGATTCTATTTTAGGATAAATGCCCAGATTTGTCAAAACCGGAAAAACAATGGAAATCCGCAGGATTTGCCGATAAACTTGGTATTCGAGCTGTGGTGCGAAAAAGCCGATTGCGGAGAACAAGGATGAAGACGACAATTAAATTATTCACGGGTTTGGCAGGGATTGTTCTTGTTGGAGCAGGAGGCCTTTTCCTGTGGCATCAGGTATCCTCTAAGCGGACAATAGAGCAGCTTTTGCGGGAAAATGAAACTCTTAAGACGGCTATTTCCAACCTGACGCAGGAAAGCCAGATCGGCTATGCGAAGGTGCTGTCGCAGGAGATTCGGGACGGCGCAGTATATACCAAACTGCTGTTTGTTGAGGTTGATCCATCGGATTTCACAAAGCACCTTCTCCGCAGGGAATATGAAATTGAAGGCGATGTTGTCCATTTCGATACACTGATTGTTACATTCGGCAGTCAGCTGGTGATGGACGGCAAAGAGCGTGCGATGTATCTGTGGCGGCGCATCTACGGCGAGAAAATGCCGCCCGAACAGGGATTTCCTATCGAGCAAGAGGGTCAGCCTTCCCCCCGATACAGTGAACTATGTGCAAAATTGTCAATCGAAGACCGCAAGCTGTTCTGGGATGAAATCTGGTCGCTTTCCAATAATCCCAAACGTCTGGAAAAGCTGGGCATCAAGGCGGTTTTCGGCAATGCAGTTTATCGCCAGCTCAAGCCCGGTTTAATCTATGTGTTCAAGATTTCGCCGACGGGTTCGCTTTATCCAGAAATCGTACCGGATTTATAAGAGATTTTGAAATACCTAACGGATACGAATCGGAGAAGAAGATAGACTGGATATGTAAGGGTGAGATTATGAAAATTCAAAGTGTCAAGGGCCTCATTTGTTTATTGAGTACAATTGGGCTTTCTTGTGCTGCTTTTTCCCAGCAGGACGGTTGCCCGGAAGGAAAGCTTGCCCCGAAGCCGCTTTATCGAGACCCCGTGTATGATGGTGCTGCGGATCCGGCCTTGTGCTGGAATCGGGCTGAGCAGAAGTGGTTTATGCTTTATACAAACCGTCGGGCCAATATCCAGAATGCAGAGGGTGTAAGCTGGGTGCATGGCACGCCCATCGGCATTGCTGAATCATCCGATGGAGGCGCCACATGGACCTATCGATGCGATGCGAATATCGGCTATCAAAAGGGCAGCGATACCTATTGGGCGCCGGAGGTTATCGAGCATAAGGGTCTCTATCATATGTATCTGACCTATGTGCCGGGGATTTTCAGTGATTGGAACCATCCGCGGGATATTATTCATCTGACCAGCAAAAACCTGATTGATTGGGAGTATCAATCCACGCTCAAATTGTCTTCTGACAGAGTGATTGATGCCTGTGTGGCACCGCTGCCGGAAGGCGGCTGGCGTATGTGGTATAACAATGAAAAAGACAGAAAATCTATCTATTATGCCGATAGTCCGGACCTTTATGTATGGGAGGATAAAGGCAAAGCCGTCGGCGACCGGGCAGGGGAAGGGCCGACAGTTTTTGACTGGAAAGGCCATCGGTGGATGATTGTGGATAACTGGCAGGGACTGGGAGTCTATCGGCTCCAAGAGGATGGCAGCTGGCTGCGTCAGTCGCAAAACCTTCTGCAGACGCCGGGCAGGGGAAATGAAGACGGCGTGATTGGACAGCATCCCGATGTGATTGTCAGTGATGAACGGGCTTACTTGTTTTATTTTACCCATCCCGGCAGAACAGGGGAAAATGCCCGCCGGGATGCTTATGAGCAGCGGCGAAGCTCAATTCAGGTAGTAGAGCTGGACTACCGCGACGGCTGGCTGACCTGCGACCGTGACAAGCCGACCTGTATTATGCTGAAAGCTCCGGCGCTGGAATTTAATGTCTGCGATTATGGAGCAGTCGGAGACGGCCAAACTGTCTGTACGCAGGCTATCCAGAAAGCAATCGATGCCTGTGCCAAAGCCGGCGGCGGAACGGTTGTGCTATCTGTTCCCGGAACATATATGACCGGTTCGATTTTTCTTAAAGACAATGTCAATCTGCGGCTTGACCGGGCGGTTGTGCTCAAAGGTGTTCAGGATGAATCGGCCTATCCGGAAGTCTATACCCGCGTAGCCGGCATTGAAACCAACTGGCCTGCGGCTTTGGTTAATGCCCACGACTTGTCGAATGTCAAAATTTACGGACAGGGTACCATCGACGGATCCGGTTCCATGTGGTGGGATAAATACTGGAATATGCGGCGTGAATATGATGCCAAAGGACTGCGGTGGGTGGTAGATTACGACTGCAAACGGCCCCGGCTTATCCTGATTTATAATGCCAGCAATGTTTCCCTCAAAGACCTTACTTTGCAGGAGCCGGGTTTTTGGACAGTTCATATCTGCTACAGCTCGCATATTACAGTTGATGGTCTGATAATTCGTGCCAACCTTGATGAGCGGGTCGGCCCGAGTTCAGACGGGATTGATATTGATTCTTCGAATAATGTTCTGGTTCAAAACTGCGATATTGACTGCAATGATGATAATTTCTGCCTCAAGGCCGGTCGCGATGCCGACGGCTTGCGTGTGAATCGTCCGACGCATGATGTTGTGATTCGCGACTGCATTGCCCGGCGCGGACACGGCCTGATTACCTTCGGCAGCGAAACCTCCGGCGGCATCTACAATGTGGAAGTCTATAACCTCAAAGGATACGGCACCAGTACGGGCATTCGCTTTAAATCAACCCAAGGGCGGGGCGGTACTGTCAAAGATGCCTATATTCACGATATCCAAATGGTCAATGTCCGGGATGCCATCATGCTGGATTACGACTGGTATCCGGCTTATAACACTGTTCCGGATGCAGTTCGCCGGCAAATCGAAGCCGAAGGCAAAGAATTGCCGCGACACTGGAAAGCCCTGATGGAACAGGTTCCCGAAGACAAAGGCACGCCGTATATCCGTGACATTCGGATTGCCAATATCCATGCTGTGGATTCGCAGACGGCCATTACCATCAGCGGCCGCAGGAATCAGCGGGCCGGAAACTTTTTACTCGAGAATGTCCGTATCACTGCCAGCAAAGCAGGCACGATAAAAAATGCTGAAAACTGGACATTCAAAAATGTTGTCATCGAAGCCAAGGACGGTTCGACGGTCAAATTTGAAAATTGCGAGAATATGACCGGCCTCTAAAATCCCAAACAAGAAGGCCTCTATTGAATAACACAATAGAGGCCTTCTTCGCGTATTGTCTCTATCAGACAATACACCCTCCTCTTCCTGCCTTTGGTTTCATCTATGCAAACTGTTACAGCGGTTCTTATACAACGCCGTATTGTTATATTGTTTTTGCTGTATCAGCGTTTTCTGCTGAGCAGTAGTCCGCCCAATCCCAGCAGAACCAGCGTCGCCGGTTCGGGAACGATAACAAGAGTTGGCCATCCGCCGTTTGCATCTTCTTTGGAGGCAAATCGGTTTTCGCTGTTGTTGGAACTCGTGCCTGCAGCGTTAATAAGCACAAACGTAACCAGACCATTTGTGTCTGCGTTGAGAAAATCTGCCAGAGGCAGAGTAGCCGGATGCGTCAGAATTGTTACCGGCGGTGTTAGAGTCGTGCCTGAACTGCTGCCGAGGCCGGGAATGATAAAAGTTCCCAACAAAATCAGTCTTGCGGGATCGATGGCATAATATCCCAAGTTGTTTCCTTCGGGAGGTGTAAGAAATCCGGGAGCGTTATCATAACAGAGTGTGGTTTCGCTCCACAATTCGCCGGCATCGCCATCGACCAATCCATAGACATGCATAACTTTATCACTTCCCTTGGTAAATGTCTGTCCCAGCTGCAGTTTAGCGTCTGCAGCGATAGGTCCGGAGACAGAACTGATGTCAAAGCGCATAAAAGTTGCTCTGAATCGTGAACCGCCGCCGTTATAACGAGCCTGCATGCCGGTTGTATTATGGACAGTATTGGACCAATAGGAACTGCTTTGGTTGTCGTTGGAAATCCAACCGTCAGCCCCATTGCCGTCTGCTGTTGTGATAAGCAGAGCCTCAACCCCTGTGCCTAACCAGATCGTTAACAACAATACAATTACTTTCTTCATTTTTCCATTCCTCCAAAATTCACACATACACTTTCTTAAAAGGGTGGGCAGCTTACACTGCTGCCCGCCGAAACACCACCTACAGTTCAATCAGGGGCACACATAACTGTTGCAGTCAAGCCATTGTGCTGCAAATGCGGCGAAGTCTTTCAGGTTCACCATGCAGTCGCGGTTAAAGTCTGCAGCATTTGCGGAATAACCCGGCGTATTCTGTGCCGCATCACAGGGGTCTGTGCCGACATAAACCTGTACGGTATCGGAAGCTGTCATGTTGGAATCATCGGCTGTCAGGCGGAACACATAGGTGCCTAATAACGGCAAATACACAGTTGTTTCCAGCGTATCAGCCGGATCAATGGTTACAGTCGAAGGACCGCTGACTTGTGTCCACTGAACGGTGCAGGCGGCCGGGGGATCCGGCAGACCGTCATCGGTTACAGTACCGCTGAGCGTAACAGCTGCATCGCCGTTGTTGGCAGCTGAATCGGGCACATAGGTCAGTGTCAGATTCGGCCGATAGTCCGGATTGGAATTTTCTTTGGAGCCGACGCCGAATCCTCTGTCGGTGCCGTCGTCATTGGCTAAAATAAATGTGACCAGTCCATTGTCGTCAATACGGCTTTTTAAGAATGCTTCCAGCGGCGGGCCGGAGATAGTGATTTTGCTGCCGACCGCTGAGCCGCCGATTGTTTCGACGATTCCTTCGACATTGTCGTCGAGGTCTGTAATCCAGCCGTTAGCCAGCGCTGTAGTCATCGGCATAGTACCGTTCCATTCTTGACCGGTGTTGGTATCCATCAAAACCGCTTCACTCCAGTTTTGGGGGGTGTTGCCCGGAACATTATTCAGGCCGTACAGAGCGAATCGGGCATTGGTGGGCGTGTCGTTGCGGGAAGCGCCGCCTGAAATGGTCAGGGTCAAGGTAACATTCGAAATCACACCCGGTCCCATTGCTGTAAGAGCGGATAAATCGAACCGGAGATAACCGGCAAAATCAGTACCGCCCCCGCGTATGTCGATAACAGGTTCTGCGCCGCGAACCGTCGTATCACGCAAATAAGTATCGGCATCACTGGTCGTATTGACGACAGCTTTGGTCAGCCAAACATACTGGTCTGGTCCGGCATTGACCACCGGTGCGGCATTGTTGGTGTCAAATACCCAGACAAAACCCGGTACTGTGCGATCCGGGAAGGAACTGTCGTGAATGTCAACAACCCAGTAGTACGTTGTAAACTGCGCCAGCGGAGGGATAGCAACCGAATTACCTATTACGCCGGCCTGCAGCAGGGGAAGTCCCCAATGCGGCTCCAGTGCATTCGGCTCGGTTGTGCCGAAGTAAATGTCACAGGTAATTGTCTCGCCCGGATTGTTGGGTTCGGGGTTGGTCCAGCTTAACATATTGAGGCCTGTCGAAACCGTTGCATAGGAAGCCGGAACCGGTGCTGTTGCACGGGCAACAATATCATTGGAATCCGGCAGAACCAGTGTCGGAAAGGTAATGCCCGCGGTGGTATTTTCTTTTGTAGCAAGTTCGGTCTCATCATCCTGCCCAATCAGCAGCAGTGTCACCAATCCATTGGTGTCTGACCGGAGAAAGCTGGCCAAATCCAGATTGGTTGGATTAGATGTAAGAATAACTGGAGCGGCGGTAGTAGAAGTCTGGAATGTGCCCAACAGTTTGGTTTTGGCTGTGTCGAGGGTATAACTGCCCGGTGCCGCCGGCAGCACTTGACCGGGAGCGGTATTGAAGGTAATCCCGCCGGTGCCGCTTTCAATCCAGTAATCCAGCCTGTCATCTGTCAATCCATAAACGTTTACCGATTTCCCGCCGGATTTCATATATGTTGTTTCAAATTTCAAATAGGCGTCCGTCGGATCCAGCAGGACGTTGCTGAGGTCGAAGCGGATATAGGCAATTTTGACACGGTTTGTACCGTTGACGCGGATACGCATGCGCGGTTCCGTTCCAAAATTGCCGTCGGGACTTTGGCTGCCGTCATCATTGGCTACATAGGTATCGGCACCATTGCCGGCAGCTGTTGTGACGGCCAGTTCTGCATGGGCAACGAGCCCCAACAGACTCAGCAAAACAATTGAAAACAATAAATTTCTCATAGCGGAATCCTCCATAAAATGTTAATAAAGATATAGAAGATCTGTATATGCAAAATTGCCATTTACACAGCAATATCTTCGAAGTGAAATATGCCTTTTGTTAATACCCCTCCGTATGCTGTTCATTCTTACCGCAATCCTCTTCATCCGCCTCACCTTTCCCGGCACTATTTACACGGGCATTGATATTAGTCAATCATTACATTTGGACATAGTAGATTTAATGGTTTTTTACGCAAAAAGTTATAATTTTTTTAGGTTTTATTGGAGGTATATCAGGTATTAATTGTCTGGATACATGTTATTAATTTAGTGCGCCAGGCATTATTCGATAAAAAAAAGCGGGCAGCACAAAAAGCTGCCCGCCTAAAAGAAATTACTAAAAACCAAATACTTTTACAGTTCATCGCATGCTGTTACAGGCCATAAACCGCATTCCAGCCAAGACGAGGCGTAAACTGTAAAATCTTCCAAATCAACCACACAGTTGCCACTGTAATCTAAAACAGGTTTGAAGCGGCAGTAAGGACCGGCTACATCCGAATAAATGGTAGCCAGTGTGTCGGCATCCAACGGATAATTGTAAATCCGTATCTCATCAATCAAGCCATTGTACAGAGCATCTGCTTCCCAGTTGCTTTCGCCGATGAAGTTGCCGGTTCGAGTAACATAATTAATCTTCTTTGAGATACTGCCTGTCTGAATCGAGAAGCCGTCTTTATACAGCACCACATTCCCTGCCTCGTCCACAGTGGCCGCAAACATTTGCCATTCATTTAGAACCAAAGCATTATTTGCTGTGACAGCTCCGGCACTGGCATTACCCTCGTAACAGTTGAAGGTCAGGTTGCTGGTTGTCCCGTTTCGAGTCAGGAAGATGTTATCGCTGTTCGGTCCGTTACCCAAATCAATAAACCGTGCCCAGCTGGTTACAGCTGCCGGTTTGGCCCATACAGTAAAGGTCAGGCCGGCCCGGAAATTTTCGAAACCATCGGGCAGGTCAACATAGTCATTATCACCGTAAAATTCCATGGCATGATGATTGCCGTCGATGACAAAGTTCGGCTCGCCGTAGATTGTGCCGTTGTAGACACCTGTCTGGTCAACGGCATCGCCGTTGAACCCCCACTGAGCCAGCAGGCGTTTGACTGCCAAATATCCCGGTGCGGATGGTTCGGAATTGCCGCCCGAATTCTGCCCAATGCAGGTATAAGCCCCATCATCTGCGGCTGAAACATTGCTTAAAGTCAAGGTTGTTGTGTACAAATGTTCACCTGCCGCATTTATCGTGATGTTAACATCCGGATCGCTGGTATTCAGCGGCTGGCCGTTTCGCTGCCAGATAGCTCCGGTCATTTCCGTCAGAGCTTCGAAGGTTGCCGAGAAGACGGCTGTTTCGCCGGGGAATTTGTATTGTTCGCCGGGATTGGTCTTGACGACAGGAATAGCTGATGTATGAAACTTCCACACCTTGATATTCATCAGCTCATTTGGATCACCAATATGGTTGGGGTCGGTGGCCGGATATTTCCAAGACTCAACAACCCAAGTATAGGTGGCCGGTACGTCCAGCGGGACCATTTCGGCCGGGATGGAAAGGCAGGTTTCGTTGGCCGGCTCTTCAATAGTGGCCAGATAAGTCAAGCGTGATTTGTAATCGATCTCATTGGCATCTCCCTTTCCGAACCAGACAACAGCAAGGTCGCTGAGGTAGTTTCTCCAGCAGATTTGGGAGAGATTGAGATTTGTGATAGTGCTGCCGTCTGCCGGATTCGGTTCGACTGCGCCGCCGGGAATATATGTAATCTGCAGGTAAGGCCAATAGGTCTGTGTTGCATTCTCTTTGGTGGCAAGGCCATATCCTCTGCTGCCGCCGGCATCCTGCCGAATGATAAAAGTCACCAGACCATTGTCATTAACACGGCTCTGGAGGAAGTTTACAAGCGGTTTGCTGCCGGTTGCGGAATCGACGAGGGTTAATGTTGTTCCGGCGGCATACGATCCTCCCGGACCGTTTACAATCGTCTCTGTTGTGCCAACGCCGTCATCGGCGTCCAGATTTGTTACACGGCCGCCGGCGATGTCGAGTGTTTGGCCTGTCCATTCGACTTCAAGCCCCGTGTTGCTGCGGTTGAGGGTCAGTTCGTTCCAGTCCTGCGGTGTATTGCCTGAAACATTATTCAGGCCATGGACTGCCCAGCGTCCTGTAACCAGAGAGTCGTTGCGTGGCGCCCCGCCGGACACAGTCATTACCAATTGTGCATTCAGTACAGTGTAGATACTGAGGGGGGCCAGATTAAACCGTACATAGCCCATATGGTAGGGCGCCCCATAGATATACATATAGGGATCTGCCCCGTAGGTGTTGGTGGCATCTCGAATGCCGGTATCCGCCGCACTGGTAACGGTCGTTGTTACGTCTGCATAGGCCATAAGACTAAGGACACTGAACAACAGGACTGCAAGGTACATGTTTCGTTTCATACAAATTACCTCCTAAAAGTTGTATATTTCCGTTATTTACCCGTTACGTTATATTTTGAGGAATATTCCTGTCTCTTATTAAAATAAAACTGTACCGCACTATCCTCCCATTGTTATCCAATAAGGGATATCAATATTTCGGGATTTTTTTACACGAAATCTACAAAAAAGTTTGTTTTGCTGTTTTTTCAGATGCAAGGATTTATGTCATAACGACTCCTCTTTTTTTCAGCTTTTTCCGGCGGATAACCAAAGTCCTGTAATCTCAATCCAGTCAATATTGGCAAGACCCTCAGAGGTTTCTGCTGTCAGACGGATCACATTGTTTCCTTCCGCCAGATAGACTGTAACCGCTTCGGTCAAATTCCATGTTGTCCAAGCGCCGGTAATGGGGAAACTGATGCCGGCGGCCTGCTGGGAGCCGTTGATGCTGACTGATCCTGTTCGGTCTTTTGTTCCAAAGTTGGCAAAACGCCACCGGAGGTCATAACTGCCGGCCGCAGGGGTGTTGACGGCCCACTCGATATAGCTGCCGACAGCATTGTTCGTATTGGCAAAGCCGGTTCCTGTAAAGCCGGCGTGATTGGAATCAATAGTGCCTGTCACGATTCCGAGAAAACCCGGCTCATTTTCCTGAATTGTAAGGCTGGTTATAACATCGGGTTTGGCTAATACTTCATCAGAAATCTGGGATTCGTTTGACTGTTTATCGATGGCAGTAACCACGTAGTAATAGGTCATCCCGTTGACGACATCATTGTCGATATAATTGGAGCTGTTCAGCAGGGGTGATACAAGCGTGTAATTGGAGCCTGAGATGATTGACCGGTAGACCTTGTATCCGGCCAGATCACTTTCGCTGTTGTCGCTCCAGTCCAGCGATACCGTCCCGTTTCCCGCTGTTGCAGTCAGGCCGGCCGGTGCAGCGGGCGGGGTCACGTCAGACCCTGCCCAATTGCCTGCCAGAGCAGCAAACTCATACAGGTTAACCATGCAGTCCTGATTAAAGTCAGCATCTGCGGCCAATGTACAGCTGTTTAGCAGCCATAAATCCAGAAAGTACGGCAGGTCTTCAAAATCAACAATGGCATCGTTGTTGAAATCGCCGTACAAAACAGGAATTCCTGCAGGGACAATATCGGGAATCGGCGGTGTGCTCATCCCCGCCCCGATATGAAAACTGGGGTGTGGCGGCTGATTGTACGCTACATTCTGCCATGCGATGGCCGCACGGTACTGCGGGTCGTGCATTAGGGTGTAAAGCCGATGGCTGGTCAGGGCAGTTGTCGTATAGATGCGCAAAGCTGTATTATCGCTGGTCCTCCAGATGACCTCTTCGCGCCAGTCGCCCAGAATGTCGGCGCTTAAACACGGCGTCGATTTAGTGCCGTTGTTGGAGGAGCAGTTGGTCGCCGTCAGCAGCCGTGTGTCGCTGCTGGTTCCGTATTTATCGATATGATTGCTGTCCAGCAGTTCACGGATAAGGTCGCTGTCCCACCAGATTACAAAGTTGGTCGAACTTGGCGAACGGCCCAGATAATTGCCATAGCGGTCGCGCAGCCCTCCTGTGTTGCTGGACCACATTTCCGCCCCCGGGTTGCCTGCATAAATATCGTCTGCGCAGCCCCGCCCCACATCTCCTGGCGTCATGCTCCAGATGATTTCGCCGGTGGCTGCATCTCGAAAACTTGTGCCGATGACAGTCTCGCCAGCCGGTTCATGGATGGCAAAAACCTCCAGTCCCGGACGGCTGGGGTCCAGGTCGCCCACATGCAGCGCATCCCCGTGACTGAGGCCTGTGCTGTAAAGTCCTGTCCCATCATGATCGATGGTACACGAGCCGTAAACGATTTCATCAAAGCCGTCGCCATCCACATCGGCTACGCTGAGATTATGATTGCCCTGTCCCCTGTAAGAGGCATAACCATTATTCGTATCAAAGACCCACCGCAGAGTCAGTTTGCCGCCGCTGAAATCCCAAGCAGCCAAGACGGCCCGTGTGTAATAGCCCCGGCACATCACGACACTGGGATGCACGCCGTCCAGATAGGCCGCACAGGCCAGAAAGCGGTCCACGCGGTTGCCGTAGGAATCGCCCCAGTCGCTGACTCTGCCCCGCGGAGGAATATAATCGACTGTGTCAAGGAAGGCACCGGTCTGTCCGTCGAACACACTCAGATATTCCGGCCCGGAAAGAATGTAGCCGGAACTGTTGCGGTAATCGGCTGTCGGATTGCCGAGAATGGTTCCCTGCCCATCGGTTGTTCCGTCAGCTGTTTTACAGACCAGTTCCGCCCGTCCGTCGCTGTCTAAATCATAGACAACAAATTGCGTATAATGCGCGCCGGCGCGGATATTAATGCCCAAATCGATCCGCCATAACAGCGTACCGTCCAGCTCATAGGCATCCAGATAGACATTGCCGGTATAACCCGATTGCGAGTTGTCTTTTGAATTGGAGGGGTCCCATTTGAGAATGATTTCATACTGCCCGTCGCCATCGAGATCGCCGACACTGCAGTCGTTGGGGCTGTAAGTATAAGTGACTCCATCGGGAGTGGTGCCGCCTGCCGGACGCTGGAGGGGAATATCCCGATAAAAAGTATCCCATACCGCAACTGGCGGAGAGGCCGGCCGTTCGACCCCATCTATGACGGCACTGATACTATACGTGCTGGAAAGTGTTGTTGTATCAAGAATGTTTGTCGAATCGGTAATTGGTGTTGAGGTAATGCGGGTTGAGCCGCGATAGACATGATAGCCGATATTTTTCCCCCATTCGGTGCCGAGCATGCGCCACCCGACATATACCTGATTGGAGCTTATCCGAACAGCAACTGTGCCGCGGTCGAGATTTTCCATATAGCGAGCCGCATATACCATAGAAGGCGACAGCAGCAAGCATATAATAATAGCAATCGCGCATAGTCTCATTTACACCCCCGAGCAATAAGTTTACCCTTCGAGCAGTTTCTTTATTGGATATATAGTTTCTAAGCCGCTTTTTTACAGATTTTATATTTTTTTTATAAATAATTATAAAAACATCTATATCCTAACCAGTAATGAGGGCTATAATAAACCAGTTTAGGAGCTCAGAGGGAAACAGAATGGGAGAAGAGACAAAGCACGGAAATACAAGGAATTATCAGCTTTTTATAAAACTGTATCTGGCCAATGAGCGCCGCATATACGGATACATCAGGTCGTTTATACCTAATTGGTCGGATGTGGATGACCTGATTCAGGAAGTGGCCTCTGTAATGTGGTCTAAATTTGGTGAGTTTGAGCGGGGGACCAACTTTTCCGCATGGGCGTTAAAAATTGCACATAATCAGGTGCTGAATTATTACAAAAAAAGGAAAAAGGATAAGCTTTATTTCAGCGACCAAGTTATTGAAGCACTGGCTGAAAAGGGGATAAAACAGATGCCGGATGTTGAAGAGCGTCTGGAGATTTTGCGAAAATGTCTGAATAAATTGAAAAGCCATGAGCAGACGCTCATTCAGATGCGCTATGAGCCGGGTGCTTCAACCAAAAGCGTATCCTTACAAACCGGCAAGGAACTGCATGTGCTGTATCGGCTTTTAAATAAAATCCACGCCAAACTTCTACTGTGCATCCGGCAGATGCTTGCGGAGGGAGAACCGCTGTGACTTTTACACCCGAACAATTAAATCGTTTGTTTTACCTGTTCGGAGGTGTGCGGGACGGGACGATCAGCCGGCAGGAGTTTAAGGAGCTCGATGCACTGCTGGCCGAAAACCAGCAGGTATTGGATCTTTATTGGGATTATGTGTCTTTGTGTACGGATCTGTGCAATCTGCAGGCGGCCACGCAATACAATAAGGGCATTTCTGTGTCTCTGGAGAGCCGTTTGGAAGAACCGGAGTGTCTCCAGGCCGCATCCGAGGCGGTTTCTCTCGAGATGCTCCAGCTCTGGGGTGAATATGAAAAGCAGGCACGGGCCATCCATCTGCCTCAGGAGGATGAATCCGAAATACCTGTCTCAAAAATTCCGGTGGAAAAACCAATTCGCAGGGTTTCCCGGTCCTCGCTGCTGACGATAGCGGTTTCTTTGGCGGCAATATTAGTTTTGCTGGTTTATATTTATCTCCATCCGTATCCGTCCTATGAGGTGGCAACAGTGCTGGATGCGATAGATGCACAATCCGCTTCGGGAGCAGCATTTCGTGAAGGCCAGCGTATTTCAGCGATGTCCGATTGGATTCAGCTCGATAAAGGCGTGGTCAAAATTGAGACGGACAGAGGAGTTCAGATTATTCTGGAAGCTCCTGCGGCATTTCAGTTTACAAGCGGCTCAGAAATTGTATTGGATCAGGGACGTCTTCTGACGCTGATAACATCCGAGATGGGAAACGGTTTCAGTGTTCAGACAACAGACTCTAAAATTATAGACATGGGGACGCTTTTCGGCGTTCAGGCAGATCCGCACCGAGGAACCGAGCTGCATGTGTTCAAAGGGAAAACTGTTTTGATTCCAAGCACGAAAAGCAAAACTAAAAATGCAGTTGATGTATCTGCAGGGCAGGCCTTCAGCATCGACCGACAGACCAGCGAGGTCAAGCCGATAGCGCTGAATCAGGAGGCGTTTGTACAGGCGATTGATTCCAAGAGCCGTTTTCTTTGGAGAGGACGGCATAGGATTGACCTGTCGGATGTGGTGGGGGGCGGCAGCGGTTTTGGAACCGGCCGCTTCGGAATGGGATTGAATCCAAAAAACGGGCAGTTTGGAACGGTGGAAAATCTGATTCGCAAAAGCCCAAACACGTATATTTTAATTCCGTCCAGTGTTTTTATCGACGGAGTATTCGTTCCCAACGGACAAACAGAGCAGGTCGTCAGCTCTCGGGGGCATTGCTTTGAGGATTGTCCTGCAACATCCGGGGTGTATTACGCTGATATCTCCAATTGCCCTGAATTTATCCGGACAGAAAAAGACGGCCGCCGTTACCCGCTGGTTTTGGACGGCATCAATTACAGCCAGCCCGGCAAAGCCTGTATTTTTCTCCATGCCAATCTGGGGATAACCTTTGACTTGGATGCGTTCCGTTCCCGTCTGCCGGATGTCCGAATTGTTTGTTTTCAGGCAGACATCGGCGTCAGCGAATCTGTTCCCGGCTCCTTCTCGGCGGACTTCTGGGTGCTTGTCGATGGGCGGGTGCGGTACAAGCAGACGGATGTGCAGACCAAAGGGCGTATCGACACGGTTGCTATTGAATTAAATGAAAACGACCGGTTTTTGACGCTGGCTGCTACAGAAGGCCAGATAGAAGAAGAAAACCGTCCCAGCAGAATCGGTTATGACTGGTGTCTTTTTGCTAATCCTATTTTAATACTGGAGTGAACAAATGAAGCACGGATGGCTTGTATTTGTTGCAATCAGCATTGTATCGGCTGGATGGGGGAAATCTTTATCTGCCTCTGTTTCTCTAAGCGGAACGTGGCGGTTTGCCCTTGACAAAGAAGGGCAGGGAATCAGTCAGGAATGGTTTAAGCGGGTGCTGCCGGAAACAATCCAATTGCCCGGAACGCTGCAGGAGCAGGGCTTTGGAGATGAAGTATCTACAGCCACACCGTGGATGTCGCGGCTGCATGACAAACATTGGTATCTGCGGGTAGACTATGAACGATATGCCCAGCCGGGCAATATCAAGATACCCTTCTGGCTTCAGCCCGAACGGCATTATATTGGCTGGGCGTGGTATCAGCGGGACATAGAAATCCCGGCCGTCTGGCAGGGCCGGCGCGTGGTACTGACTCTGGAGCGACCCCACTGGTCTACGACGGTCTGGCTCGATGAGAAGCAAATCGGCTTCAATGACGGGCTTTCAGCGCCTCATATTTACCCATTAGGTCTTGTAAGTCCGGGGCGGCATCGGTTGACGATTTGTGTTGACAACCGAATGCTGCAGGACATCCGCGAAGACGCTCACAGCATCACCGATTCCACGCAAACCAACTGGAATGGCCTAATCGGCACTCTTTCTTTAACCTCTACGACGCCCGTTTGGATTGATGATGTGCGGGCGTTTTCAGACATAGAAACAAAAACAGTACATTTGAAAGTATGGATAGGCAATATGACCGGCAAGGCCGGCAGCGGTACCTTGTATGTCAATGATAAGCCGATTCCCGTACAATGGACGGCGGAGGCAGGATATGCAGAAGCGGATTATCCGCTGGGGGACAGTGCTGCCCTGTGGGATGAGTTCCATCCTTCGCTGCACCGGCTGACGCTGAAGCTGACGGGGCAGCAGGCCGACGACCAGCGGGAACTGACAGTCGGATTGCGGCAAATCAAGGCCGAAGGGGGGCGCTTTTATTTAAATGGGCGCCGGGTTTTCTTCCGCGGGACGCATGAAGGGTGTCAGTTTCCGCTGACCGGCTATCCGCCCACAGATGTGGAATCGTGGCGGAAAATATTCAAGATCTGCAAAGATTATGGTCTTAACCATATGCGGTTTCATTCCTGGTGTCCTCCGGAAGCGGCTTTTACAGCGGCCGATGAAATGGGCATCTATCTGCAGCCGGAATGTTCCAACTGGGGACAGTATTCATCCCGCGATACCCGCCTTGTGGAATGGCTCGAAAGGGAAACAGAGCGAATCATCCGGGCTTACGGCAATCATCCTTCTTTTGTATTGTTTTCAACCGGCAATGAGCCGGCCGGGCCTTGGCAGGAACCCTTGCTGAAATGGTGCCGGGACTGGAAGGCCCGCGACAACCGGCGTCTGTATGCCAGTCAGACTGGCCGTTTCTTTGCGGAACGTCCCGGCCCTGTGCCGGATATTGACTATCTGGATACAATGCGCATCGGCTCGTATATGTTTCGCGGTGCAACCGGCTGGTTCGGCAGCGATTTTTCCCGTTCTTTGGAAGGAACGACGTACCCTGTTATTTCCCATGAAACAGGTCAATGGTGCGTGTATCCCGATTTTTCGGAAATCCCCAAATACACCGGAAAACTGAAACCGAAGAATTTTGAGATATTCCGAGACTCGCTGGCCGAACACGGCATGCTGGACCAAGCGGGCGATTTTCTGCTTGCCAGCGGGAAGCTGCAGGCCGCCTGCTATAAAGAGGAAATTGAGGCCTTGCTGCGAACACCCGGAATGGGCGGATTTCAGCTTCTGGATCTGCACGATTATCCCGGACAAGGGACGGCACTGGTTGGGATTTTGAATGTTTTCTGGGAATCCAAAGGATACATTACACCGTCGGAGTTCCGGCGTTTCTGCAATGCGACAGTTCCGCTGGCGCGGATGAAGCGCCAGATTTATACAACAGCCGAACAGCTCAATGTTGATTGTGAGATTGCGCATTTCGGAGCGCAGCCGCTTCAGGATGTCCAGCCGTTTTGGAAAATTGTTGATTCCGGCGGCAAAGAAGCTGCCGGCGGTCAGTTTGAAAGAAAAACCATAACTGTCGAAAACGCTATTCCGCTGGGGACGGTTTCAATCTCTCTGGGCAGTCTCAAAGCGCCGGCCAAATACCGGCTTGTAGTGGGGCTTTTGGGCATGGAGATTGAGAATGACTGGGAGTTCTGGCTGTATCCGGCGCAATTGGATACAGCAGTGCCGCAGGATGTTGTTCTTACACGTTCTTTCGAAGCGGCGGCAGCGGCACTTCAAAAAGGGCAGAAGGTTTTGCTGATGCCGACTTCGGACCAGCTTCAGTGGCAAAGTCCGCCTATCGGCCGGCTGCCGATTTTCTGGAATCGTCTGATGGGTCCCGGCTGGGAGCGGTTTTTAGGGCTGGTCTGCCAGCCGTCTCATCCGGCGCTGGCATTCTTCCCGACGGATGAGCATTACGATTGGCAATGGCAGGATGTTTTCAGCCCTGCGTGCCGGGCTGTGAATATCGATGCTCTGCCCAAGACGCTCAAGCCGATTGTGCAGATGATTGATGACTGGAACCGCAATTATAAACTGGCCGCAGTATTTGAATGCCGCGTCGGTTCAGGCCGGCTGCTGGTGTGTGCGGCGGATTTGGAGTCAAACCTCGATAGGCGGCCGGCCGCACGCCAGCTTCGCCGGAGTCTGCTGGATTATATGGGGGGCAGTCACTTTAATCCGTCGGCAGAGATTTCGTTAGAGCAGTTGGAAGGGCTGCATTTTGATAACCGAATAATGAAGAAACTGCAGGCCGCTGTTACCGCCAGCATGCAGAATCCCGGCAATCCGGCTTCCAATATCCTTGACGGCAATCCCAATACCTATTGGCTTGCGGGAGGACGCGGGCAGGGGCATCCGTATGAGTTGGCAATTACATTTCCGCAGGCCGTTGCGCTGAAGGGGCTTGTATGGATGAACCGCCAGAACCACCGGGAACATGAAGGTGATGTCCGTGATTACAGGATTGAAATCAGCAGTGACGGACAGAATTGGACACTGGCAGCACAAGGCCAATTGAAATCAACATTTCATCCTCAAACGATAGATTTCGGCAAAACAACGGACGCCAGCCGCATTAAAATACATATCTTGTCTGGATTTGGGGGCGATTCCACTGCTTCTGTAGCCGATGTGGCTGTTCTTTATGCCGGTCCGAAGCTGGCAGATGATGGGTCGCAGCCGAGCATCTATCAAAAGCAGAAAACAGCGACAGAAGAAATATTTGAAGGGCCGATCCCTTAATGCAAATTGGTTATTCTTATTCGGAGAAAAGGTACCTGTGATTGTGCTTACAGGTGCTTCTAATACTGCTGACAGGAAAGGACTGAAGACGTGGCTGTTATAAAATGCAGCGGGAGCAAGCGGTTATTAATAACAGGGCTTATGGGATGGATGTTTCTTATCTGCAGCTGTGCAGCACAACCGACGGCTTCGCCGTGGCCGGCAATGGAGGCCCAATGCCGGCCGTGGACCTATTGGTGGTGGATGGGCAGCGCGGTGGAGAAGGACAGTATTGCGTTTCAATTGGAGGCATATCAAAAGGCAGGGCTGGGCGGAGTCCATATTATTCCCATCTACGGCGTCAAAGGATACGAAAAGCAGTATATTGAGTATCTCAGCCCCCAATGGTTGGAGATGCTGGATTATACAGTGCGTCAAGCCCGTCAGCTTGGAATGGGCGTGGATATGACGCTGGGCACCGGCTGGTGCTTTGGGGGGCCGACGATTACAAATCAGCAGGCCAACGCGGTTGTTGAGCATGCCGTGCAGACTATTGAAGCAGGTCAATCATCGGTAAAACTCAGATCTGCATTGCCGTTGTATGTTGCTGCTTATGGTCCCGGACAAAAGGCGGTGGATTTGACAAGCCGCCTGAAACCCGATGGCACCCTCGACTGGACAGCTTCCGACGGTACATGGCAGGTGTATGAACTCTGGCAAAAGCCGTCCGGCCGAAAGGTCAAGCGGGCGGCACCGGGTGGCGAAGGGCATATGCTCAATCCGTTTTATCGGCCGGCGATGGAAGAATATCTGGCTTGGTTCGATCAGGCATTTAAGGATTACAGCGGGCTGAAGCCCCGGGCGACTTATCATGATTCGTATGAATATGTCTCCAATTGGTCGCCGGATTTACTGAGCGAGTTTTACAAACGGCGGGGTTACCGTCTCGAAGAGTTTTTGCCGGAGTTTCTGGGATACAGTCAAGACACCGAACGGACTAGCCGCCTGAAGGGAGATTACCGTCAAACGCTGTCAGATTTGATGGTAGAAAATTATTCGCTGTGGGTCCAATGGTCGCATAAAAACGGCTTTATAACCCGCAATGAAGCCCACGGTTCTCCGGGAAACCTTCTTGATTTGTATGCTCTTGCTGATATTCCCGAGACGGAGTTTTTCCGACTGGACCGCAATCCGCTGGTGGCCAAATTCGCTTCATCGGCGGCTCATACGGCAGGCCGTCTGCGAACCAGCAGCGAGACAGGAACATGGCTAAAAGAGCACTTTCATGTGACGCTGGGCCATTTGAAAAATTTTATTGATGGGCTGTTTATCAGCGGAATCAACCATATTTTTTATCACGGTACCTGTTATTCTCCCAGAGATGCCGAATGGCCCGGTTGGGTCTTTTATGCATCCACCCAGATGAATCCCCGCAATTCTATCTGGTATGATGTGAATGCCCTGAATGCCTATATTACGCGATGCCAATCGGTATTGCAGGCCGGCCGGCCGGATAATGACTTGCTGGTCTATTGGCCAATCAGCGACTACTGGCACAATCCGAAGGGTATGAATCTGGATATGACCGTCCACAGTACGCAATGGTTGGCCCAGCAGCCCATCGGCCGATTGGCAAAAGAGTTATGGAACAAAGGATATGCCTTTGACTATATTTCTGACCGCCAGCTTCAGCAGGTCTATTATGACACCGGCAGAATCAAAGTTCCCGGCGGCGATTATCGGGTTGTTGTTGTGCCGCATTGTACCTATATCCCTCTTGACAGTCTGCAGAAGTTGTTTTTGCTGGCTCAGCAGGGGGCGATCATTCTGTTTGAGAAAGCGCTGCCGCAGGATGTACCGGGATTGGGCGACTTGGAAAGACGTCGCGCTGCTCTGAAAGCATTAATGGACTCAATAATTTGGCAGCCGCAGTCCGGTTTGGTGAAGACAGGCAAAGTCGGCCAAGGTGCATTTTATGTCAGTGAAGATGTCGCATCTCTAATGAATCAAGCCGGCATTCAGCGCGAAACTCTGGTTGACCATAAGGGATTATATTATATCCGCCGCAGAGATGATAAAGGATATTGGTATTTTGTAACCAATCAGGATGAACAGTTTACAGAAAATCCAGCTGTGTCTGCTTTTGCCGGATGGATTACTCTGACTCGGCCGGCACAATCAATTCTTATTATCGACCCAATGGATGCCAAAACCGGATTCAGCCCAATGCGGCAGACACAGGACGGAAGGACACAGGTTTATATCCAATTGCAAGCCGGCCAATCGCTGATTCTGCGTCTTTTTGGTGAAAAACAAAATGATGCCGTCCGATGGACATGGCATCAGGATGCGGATTCCCTGAGGCTGGAAGGCAGCTGGAAAGTAGATTTTATTACGGGCGGGCCGCAGCTTCCGCCTTCTTTTTCGACCACTGTGCTTGAATCTTGGACCAAACAAGGCCAAGAGGCTCAGCGATTTGCAGGCACGGCCCGCTATCGTCTGACTTTTGACTTGCCCCAGATGAGGGCTGATGCCTGGCGGCTGGACTTAGGCAGAGTGGCTGCCAGTGCACGTGTTCGTCTGAACGGACAGTCTCTGGGAACAGTGTTCTCTGTGCCGTTTGCCGTCGAAGTACCCAAGACACTGCTGAAGTCCAATGCCAATCAGCTGGAGATTGAGGTAACAAATCTTTCGGCCAATCGCATTCGGGATTTAGATATACGCCAAGTGCCGTGGAAATACTTTGGGGATATCAATATTGTTAATATTGATTATAAAAAGTTTGATGCTTCGCAATGGGAGATTGTTGAATCGGGTCTTTTGGGGCCTGTGACCCTTATTGCCTTAAACGAGTACAGCCCGCAGTAAAACAGCTTGTTGGATATCCAGTTCTGAAAGTGCAGAAATGAAGAAAGAGACAATGACTTCGCGTCAGCGGGTATCCGCTGCATTGAACCATCAGCAGCCGGACCGTGTGCCGATAGATCTCGGCGGTTTTCAGACCGGCATTCATGTAAAGGCCTACAACAATCTGCTGGACTACTGGGGCCTTCAAGAGAAGATTCAGATTATGGATCCAGTTCAGCAGCTTGCCAAGCCCAGCGAAACTGTTTTGCAGCGGTTTCATGTGGATATTCGCTATATAACATCCAGAAGTCCGGCGGGATTTGACGGATCCATAAAAACCAATCGGCGAAGCGGCCGTATATGGCACGACCTGACCGATGAATTCGGCGTTATATGGTCAATGCCCGATGACCGGCCGCTGTATATGGATATTTCCTATCATCCTTTGGCAAATGCATCCATTACGGAGTTGAGACATTATCCGTTTCCCAACGGCAAAGACCCGTCCCGTTTTGCCGGTCTGCGGGATGAAGCGGCTCGTCTGCGTCAGGAAACTCCCTATGCCCTCAGCACCGGCATCGGCGGGGTGATTTATGAGACTTGCTGGTATCTGCGGGGGCTGGAGCGGTGGTATATAGATATGATGGAAAATCCAGCCTTTTGCGAAATGCTGCTGGATAAGATGCTGGCTTATTGGATGGATTATTATACCGGCTTTTTAAGAGAAGTCGGCGACCTTGTGGATATTGTAATGCTCGGCGATGATTTGGCAGGTCAGGATGGGCCTCTGTTCAATCCGGAGTTTTATCGAAAGGTTGTCAAGCCCCGTCAGAAGAAGCTGATTCAGCATATCAAATTGCTGACAGCAGCCAAAATCTGGTATCATACCTGCGGGGGGTGCAAACTCTATATTCCTGACCTGCTGGACAATGGAATTGATATCCTCAATCCCATTCAAATCGGTGCTGCTGGAATGGAGCCGGCACAGATCAAGCGCCAGTTTGGCGATAAACTGGTTTTCTGGGGCGGGGCGATTGACTCCCAGCATGTACTGCCTTTTGCGTCACCGCAGCAGGTCCGGGAAGAAGTCCGCCGGCATCTTGAAATATTCAAGCCCGGCGGCGGCTATGTCTTTAACAATATTCACAACATCCAAGCCGAAGTTCCTGTCGAAAACATCGTTGCGCTGTATGATGCGGCTTATGAATACGGATTTTATGAATAAAAGTCGGATACCCAATGGAGATGCACAATGAAAAACAGCAGGATTTACTGGATATGGGCAATTGCTCTGATGGCAGGTTTTATGTTCAGCACAGCTGGCTGTTCGGCAGAACACCAGAAAGAGGCTGGTCATTCTGGGACAGCTAAAGCCGACTATGAGCTGCCCCCGCAAGCGGATATACTGGCAGCCATGCGGCTGGCCAATCAGTATTTTATGGATAAGTGGCCGGACCCCGGCAAACCGATTGTAACGGATAAAACGCGTCCCAGCAATATCTGGACCCGCGGCACGTATTATGAAGGGCTGATGGCTCTTTATGAAATCGACCCGCAGAAAACCTATTATGACTATGCGGTTGCTTGGGGACAAGCCCATCAATGGGGGCTGCGCAGCGGCAGCAGAACCCGCAATGCCGATGACCAATGCTGCGGGCAAACCTATATAGATTTATACCGCATTGATCCCAAACCCGAGCGGATCGCCCAAATCAAGGAATGCATTGATGCCATGGTCAGCAGTGATAAAAACGATGACTGGTGGTGGATTGATGCGCTTCAGATGGCAATGCCGGTGTTTGCTCGTTTGGGAGTTCTTTATCAGGATAACCGCTACTTTGAAAAAATGTATCAGCTCTATATATATACCAAGGAAAAACACGGCGACAACGGCCTGTATAATCCGCAAGATCATCTGTGGTGGCGGGATAAGGATTTTGACCCGCCTTACCGCGAACCCAACGGCGAGGATTGCTACTGGTCGCGGGGCAACGGCTGGGTGTTTGCGGCGCTGGTTCGGGTTTTGGACATAATGCCTTCGGATGCGCCGCACCGCGACGAGTATATCAAAACCTTCCGGGAAATGGCCGCTGCCCTGCTGCCGATTCAGCGGCCGGACGGCTTCTGGAATGTCAGTCTGCACGATCCAACCAACTTCGGCGGCAAGGAATTGACGGGAACGGCATTCTTCACCTATGGATTTGCCTGGGGGGTTCGCAAAGGCATGCTGGAAGAAGCCGTCTATCTTCCGGCTGCTGTTCGCGGCTGGAACGGAATGGCCAAAGAAGCGCTGCATCCCAACGGTTTTCTCGGATATGTTCAGAGTACCGGCAAGCAGCCCTCCGACGGCCAACCTGTAACGTATGACAAAGTGCCCAATTTTGAAGATTATGGATTAGGCGGGTTTCTTTTGGCCGGCAGCGAAATCTACAAATTATCTCAGCAGTACAGAAGCCGGTAAATCAACTCTGCTTATGATAAAAGTGATCAGGTGTCAGATGACTTTATGTTGCATGAGAAGCCAACGATGGATTCTGTATTGGCTGGCTGTTTTTCTCGGAAGTACGGCAGCCGGCGAAGACGGTTACCGCTTGTGGATGCGTTATGAAAGAGCGGATTCCGCCTGTCTGCTGCAGTATCACAGGCAGGCAACTGAAATTGTTATTCAGGGGCAGACCGAGACATTTACGGTGATTGAAAAGGAGCTGCAGCAGGGCCTGTCCGGTTTGTTGGGAGTTGCGGTTCCTTCTGCATCGTCTGTTACACAGGATGGAGCCATTGTCGTCGGCACATACCAGACATCGCCGATTATACAGGAATTGTTCAGCAAAAGCAGAATAGACAGTCTTGGTTCAGAAGGATATCTTCTTTGCTCTGTGTTCTGGAAGAAGCATCCGATAACAGCCGTTGCTGCTAAAGAGCCGATAGGAGCACTCTATGGGGTCTTTCACCTGCTCCGGCTGATGCAGACTCAGCAGCCGCTTCAAGAGCTCTGCATTCATCAGAAGCCGCAGATTCAGTATCGGCTTCTGAATCATTGGGATAATCTCAATGGTTCTGTGGAGCGCGGCTATGCCGGCCGCTCATTGTGGCAGTGGAACCGGCTTCCCAGCCAGATTGAACAGCGTTACACGGATTATGCCCGTGCCAATGCTTCCATCGGCATCAATGGAACTGTGTTGAACAATGTAAATGCCCAAGCCGAAGTTTTGACAAGTCAATACCTGCAAAAGGCCGCTGTGCTGGCGGATATTTTCCGTCCTTACGGCATTCGGGTGTATTTGAGCGTAAAATTTACAGCCCCTATTGAAATCGGGGGGCTGGATACGGCAGATCCTCTACGGCCGCAGGTACGTCAATGGTGGCGTCAGAAGGCAGAGGAAATATATCGTTTTATTCCCGATTTTGGCGGATTTCTGGTCAAGGCCTATTCGGAAGGCCAGCCGGGCCCGCAGGCGTACAACCGGACGCATGCGGATGGGGCCAATATGCTCGCCGAGGTCCTGCGGCCGCATGGAGGCATTCTGATGTGGCGTTCGTTCGTTTATGATACTTCTATTGATTCAGACCGAGCCAAATGCGCCTATAAAGAGTTTGTGCCGCTGGATGGCCAATTCGGTCCGAATATCTTCATTCAAACGAAGAATGGACCGATTGACTTTCAGCCGCGAGAGCCGTTTAATCCGCTGTTTGGGGCAATGCCGAAAACGCCGCTGATGATGGAGCTTCAGATTACACAGGAATACACCGGACAGGCCAAACATTTGGTCTATTTAGCGCCGCAGTGGAAAGAAGTGCTTTTCTCAGATACTTTTGCCAACGGTCCCAACACTCTGGTGAAGGATATTGTTGACGGCAGTGCCCAAGGCCATTCTATCAGCGGCATAGCTGGTGTCAGCGGAATCGGCAGCGACCGCAACTGGACGGGCCATCATTTCTCACAGGCTAACTGGTATGCTTTTGGACGCTTGGCTTGGGATATGTCGCTGTCAAGCGGGCAAATTGCCGAAGAATGGATTCGGATGACCTGGACCAATGACCCGCAATCTGTATCAGCGATACGCTGTATGATGGAAGGTTCCTGGCAAGCGTGTGTCGATTATATGACTCCGTTGGGGTTGCATCATTTGATGGCCGAAGGGCATCACTACGGTCCGGATCCGGGATTTGTGCACGCCGGCAGGGCAGATTGGAGTTCCACGTATTATCATCGTGCCGACTTGGAAGGACTCGGCTTTGACCGCACCGACAAAGGCAGCAATGCGGTCAGCCAGTATCATCCGCCGCTGCGGGATTGGTGGAATTGCTCCGAAACCTGCCCGGAAAAATACCTCCTGTGGTTTCATCATATTCCATGGAATCAGCAGCTTAGCTCGGGACGCACGCTGTGGAAAGAGTTGCAGGCCCATTACCAAAGCGGAGTAGAATATGTCGAATGGATGCAGCGTGTCTGGGAATCACTCAAGGGGAATATAGATGCCGAACGTTACAAAGATGTACAGCAGCGTCTGACAGTACAGTACGAAAATGCTGTCCAATGGCAGAATGTATGTCTGACTTACTTCGGGCGTTTTGCAAAGGGAGATTCAGACAAGTGAATGATTGGTAAGCAATCGCCCCCGTCCGGCTTGCGGAGTTCTTGATGGGTCTTGAAGATTGTTGGCGGCATTGAGATAGTAAAACTGTCTTATTTAATGGGGCTCCAGAATAGCCGGCTGCCAATTCTCTATGCATCCGACAGTTTCCGGCTCATTGCAAACCATCCACTGCTTGAGCAGGGCTGCTGCATCGAACAGGTCGATATGATTATCCCCTGTTAAATCAGCCGAGTAGTTGGGTGCCGGCGGCTGCGGCGTTTCAGTCAGCCATTGGTGAGCCAGCAGCAGCAAATCGCTCCAATCGACACGGCAGTTTCCATCAAGGTCTTCCGGCAGGCGGAAACCCCATGCGATGACCTTGCTGCAATCAGGGGGAATAACCGAGCCGGTTAAGGACAGAGTAGTGATAGACATTGCTGGGATACTCAATGTATCGGTTGGATTAAATGTTCCCAGATGTTCAGTATTCTGCGAGGCCGTACTGCGATAAATGTCGCCGCTGTTGATTGAGAACTCAGGGATAGAAACAGTCAGCTCGACGGCAGCAGAGCCGGGATTGATAATAACTGCTGACAGATGCTGATTATCGGGACTGATGTAGGCAGATATCCGCAGCCCGGCAATATCCAGAACGGTTCCCAGCCGCTGCCAGCCGGAGTGAATAAACGCAGAAAAATGCTTGAATCCATAATAATCGTTATTGAGAGTATAGCCGGATGAAGTTAAGGTAATCAGACCTCCGCTGTTCCAGAATAAATCCCAATACAAGTAAGCTGCAACCCCTTCAACTGTCAGAGAATTGTGCAGCAGCAGGGCTAAATTCAGGGCATCCGGCCAAGCATTGGTTGCATCCTCATATTCCGACTGAAACAGGGGTTTGGTGCCGTATTGAGAGGCGAAATTAGCCATGGTCGTTAGATAGCGGTCCGGCTCATCTCCGCAGCCGGCACCGCCAGTACTGTTGCTGCAGTTGTACAGATGGTGAGCATAGCCGTAGACATGGGAATCATCGATAAGATTGCTGATATAATTCCCAATATTTGAAAATCCGGTTGTTTCCGGGGCCAGCATCTTCGGCATCAAAAGCCCCATCTGCCCATTCAGCTCCTGCCAGACCGCTTCAAAAGCCAAATTATAGCCGGCCATTGTCGAGGTCTCTGTCGCCCATAAATAGCAGGTGTCCCACCCGGAATTGACATAGTCCGGCTCGTTCTGGATATTAATATAAGTTGCTGCAATTCCCCGGGAAGCCCAACTAACCAGACTTCTATACCACCAATTTGCGAATTCCGGATACATATACTCGTTGTACTCATTTTTTTTCAGCGTTCCTTCACGGGTGTTGTTGTTGCTTTTCAAATAGGCCGGCGGAGACCATGAAGAAATCATAATTTTCAACGGCCTTCCGGTAAGAGCCCGTGCTTCCCGAATGATTTGAGCGGTACGGTCCATATATGCTGAATCGATTTCAAAGGTATTCCGGATTCGATAAATCTCCAATCCAAGCTGATTAAACATCAAATCATACAAAGTGTTTTTCTGGGGATGATTGACCAGCAGGCCTTCATACCATGCGCCGGCAGCACCGAATCCTTCAATAATCTGATGACGATCAGAGATATCAATGCGACAGCTTGCTGTACTGGAATCTGGTCCAAGAACTTCGGCGTCATCGACATAGAAACTGATTCCGGCTGCAGGACCTTCAAAATAGATATCCAGATAAGTCAATGTGCCAGAAACAGCCAGCGTAAATTGCCCTGTTAATTGGGTCCATTGGCTATTACTGACTGTTTTCTGGGAAATCCCGATATATTTTGTGCCCGCATCGTCCCGCTGCTCAACCGTCAATTTAATGGTGTCGCTGGCGGTATTTTCAAGCCGTACCCAGCCCGAGATGGTTACGGTTTGTCCGGGTGCTGCTTTGCCGAGTATCGATTGTTTGATGCCTTGCCAGACGGCTGTTCGGTTATAGGCACGGCCGCATTGCAAGCCGCTGCGGGGGGAGGCGGTGACCGCAGAAATGGAGCAGTTTCTGGCTTGCCAGCCGGTTGTGCCTTCTTCAAAGCCGGGATTGGTTAACAAATTGACAGCACTGTAAAGGAGAGAATTAAAGGTAAAAAAGACAAATAAAAGTCCGTATTTGATAGATGTGTGAAAATTATATTTGTACAATAAACGGCAAGTATGGATGTGTTCTATCACTTTTCTTTTGCCCCCTTATATGAGAAATTCAGGCAATTATTTTGCCTCTTCTTTGTTCAGTAAACGTTTACTGAGGATATAACTTATTTTATTTAGAAAAGACCAGTGTTGTCAATGTGATTTACCGCATACCTTCTATTTACGTCGAAATAACCCCAATATCAGGCTTTTTTTACACAAAGTCCGATAAAAATATTTTACCAAAACAAAATTACAATGCGTGCAGAACAGTTTTTAGATTTTGCTTTAAAATCTTTTAAAATAAATACTTATAAATATTCACAAGGATTCCAGTTCGGGTGAATAATTAGGACAAAATTGTGATTTATAAGATTATTTCTTGACAGCTTATGATATGAGAGAATAAGCTATAAGTAAACGTTTACTGATGCTTTTCATGCTGACGAGGAGAGGAAGGATGGCCAAGAAACGGTCGGTACCTACCGTTCGGGAAATAGCATCCCACTGCGGTGTAAGTGTTGCTACGGTCAGCCGCGTTCTAAACCGCAAATATACCAATGGTTTTTCCGTTCGCCAAGAGCTGCATAATCACATCACAAAAGTAGCCGATGAGCTTGGCTACCGTCCAAATCTTGCCGCTAAAAACCTTGTCCAGCGTCAGACGATGACAGTGGCTATCCTGGGTTGCAATACTGTTTTCGGCTGGCCAAGCAATATTTATCAGAATACCAGTGAGGCGGCTATACGTCTTCTACAAAGCCGGGGCTACAATGTCTGTATAACAGCGCCAAATCTGGAAAGAGATAATACAGAATTGCCGCCTTGGCGTGTGGACGGCGTGCTTGTACTGCAGGAGTGTTCTCCTGAGACTATCGATGAGATGGAACGGATTGATGTGCCCTATGTTGTTGTCAACGGGAAAGGGGGTCCCAGTTGTTCATCGGTTGTGCCGGACGATATCCATGCGGCCCGGCGTGCAGTGGAGCATCTTCTGGGATTGGGGCATCGGCGGATTGCCTATGCAGGTCCAACACCCCAGCACCGCAGCCATGCCAGTGTGGCCGATCGTCATCAAACCTATCTTTCTGAATTGAGGATTCGCGGATTGGAGCCCATCGCCGGGCATAATGAACAGTTTATTTCCGGATTGGATTATCTGGTATCGGTTGTTCTTAAGCAGAAAGCTACGGCTATTGTGGCCTACGACCATGTTATTGCCCTGAAAATCCTGCACGATGCCCATATCTTGAATATCGATATTCCCCGGCAGGTTAGTTTAATCTGTTTTAACGATGAATATCTGTGTGACATGGTAATGCCGCCGCTGACAACCATCGGAGTGCCGTCACGGCAAATGGGGCAAATCGCTGCCGAAATGCTTCTTCGGCAGATGGAAGCGGCTCCCGGCGAACGGCCTGCCGAACATATTCGCGTGCAGCAGGAGCTGGTTGTTCGTTCGTCCACGGCAGAGCCAATTCGATAAAAAGGCAATTTACTGGAGGCAATATTATGGGAAAGATGAGAGTTTGGATAACAGTTCTGATAATCGCTATGGCTGCTGCTGCCCCTGCTGTTGAGGTTATCAGCATCGACATCAATAATTACGGCAATGAAATCGCCTATTCCGGCGAGGCGGCGGTTTCGGGTGCATCTCAATGGATTGCCTATTACGGGGGCTGGGGAGTGCCGGCTGGTTCGCCCCGAAGTGCCAATCTTGCTAAAACCGGAACGATTCAGGCCAGCACTTATGCCGAGCAGGTTTGGATCGGGGACCCCGGCGGACACAGCTATGTAACCGGCGCAAGCAGCGGTTTATTGGATGACGGTTTTGTAAGCAATACGCCTTCTCCCACGTTTACGGGAAACGATCCGAATATATCCTTTATTGGTCTGGATCTGTTTGGCGATGCCGGTCTGAGCCATGCCTACAAGGGCACATTTGATGTTTATCTATACGGCAACAGCGCAGGAAGCTTTAAACTGACGGATGCCAACAGCGTCAGCCCTCGTCTTATAGCGGCAGGAGCTGTAACCGGAACAGTCACCCCCGGGGTATTCGAATTAGGCAAAAATTATGTTGTGTTTGAAAATATATCGATTGCTGACCCCAACAGTGTCCGGCTGTGGTATTCCAATGAGCTGAACGGCATCCAGCTTGTCGGCAAGAAAATGCCGGTGCAGATTCAGAAAACAGGCACCGTTATCAGTGCCGTCAATTATACGGCAGCCTATGATACCAATAGCCGAGATGGAGAACCTACCCGTTATGGGCCGGATACAGGATATACGGCAGGAATCGGAAGTTATGTCTCGTATTTGGCTCCGGGAGAATATATGGATTATGATATAACGGTTGATCTTGAGAATATGGGGCAGTACAGTCTCACTGCAGGTGTTGTTACCGCCTCAGGTTCCGCTTCTATGCAGATATTTATTGATGGGGTATTGTTGGGAGCTGTCACCTGTCCCCAGTATGCCGATGGGATGATCTATGAGACAACAGCACGTACGATCAATCTTTTCCCGGGCAGTCACACAATAACGTGGAAAACACCGACAATCCGCTATAACAATATTGTGGACCTCAGACTCAATTACAGCGGGCCTGTTGTAATGAGCAATTGTGCCCAAGTACGGACGTACGGATTCAATTATCCCGGCGACCTGACGGGAGATTGCCGGGTCGATATGCAAGATCTGGCATTGATCATTGAAAATTGGGCTAACTGCTATGATCCCCAGCCCGGTGCATGCGATTAAATTCGCCCAAGCTGGATAACAAGGTATCAGGAAACGATCGGTATGAGGAGAAAGAATATGAGATCTCAATATATGTTAGGGCTTGTTCTGCTGCTGAGCGGTTTTGCGCGGGCAGACAATGTGGTGAAGACCCTTTATCTGGACGGTGTTTATATGGGTCAGACGACAGCCGAAGCCGCGCTGGTCTATGCCTATGACCGTCTTATTATCGGAGCAGAGGGGGGCGTTGGCTATCGCTATAACGAATACAACGGCAAGATTGATGAATTTGCGGTGTACGCCGGCATCTTAAATAGTTTGCGGATTACCGCTCATTACAATGCGCTGTATTCCGATCCCAATGCTTATGTCAATCAGGTACTCAGCGACAATCCTTTGCTGTATCTGCGGTTTGAGGACCCCAACAGTTTCAATAACAGCCCCGCCAAAAACAGCGGAACTGCCAACGTAAACGGTACCTACATTGACAGTGTATCCCTTTCGGCCGGTGTTGCGGGCAAAGCAGCCGTATTTCACGGCGATGCTCCCGATGGAGCAGGGGATTGCGTGGATGTCTCGGATGCATCGGGGGCTTTTTCTCTGGAGGATATTACGATTGAATTATGGATGCAGATCACAGCAGATCCTAATACTTATCCGCGGTTGTTCCAGCATAATGGCGGATGGGACAGCCCCAGCAGCTATGGTGTTATGCTGGTTGATGCAAACACTATTGGTGTAATCGGTGGCGGAACGACAAATTATTTCGATACGTCCGGAGGCGTATCCATTGCAGACGGCAATTGGCATCATCTGGTCGTTACATACGATTCGACGATTGAGCAGATTACACATAAATCCTATGTGGAAGAAGTGATGGATGATAATCCGGTGCTGTATCTGCGGTTTGAAGAGTTTCCCCTTGTGGATTCATCTGCCAACAGCTACTGGGTTGCACATAATACGGGCGTCCAGCTGAGTCCCTTTGAGACCTCGTGGGGAATCGACAATTCGGTCTATATTCCCAACAGCGCTGATAATGCCGTAGCGGCAGGGCCGGCAGCGGCAATGCCGGCAGATTTGACGCTCACTGGCGACAACTATGCTTTTGCTGATGGCGATATCACATTTGAGTTCTGGGTAAACAGCACAGGGATGGATGCTTATGCTACTATTTTTCAGCAGGGCAGGACAGAACTGGTGGCTCCGGGCATCGGGAACAGCAATGGTACTTTGCGGATTTTATGCGGCGATGACGGAAATCCCGATAACAATCAGAACTGGACTTATACCGGTGCAGCTACACCCTTGGACGGCAAATGGCATCATATTGTTCTGACATATGATGAGATTGATCCGGATCATATGACAATTGAACTGTATAAGGATGGGGCTAAAGTATCGACCAAAGCGATTACCAGTACAACCGGTCAGGCCAAATTAGGGCCCGAGCTGAATCACCTTGTTATCGGCGGCACGGGTACCTATACAGCAACGAATCCCGGCAATCGCTTCTCGGGTCTGATTGATGAATTTGCAGTGTACGCCGGCGTGCTTTCGGAAAGTCGTGTGGCCACACACTACGCAGCGGGACTGGCGGCAATGAAGCCCAAGACCTGCCGGCAGGTGTGGATTAAAGGGCAAGGGCTGACTGCCGATGTAGACAAGGACTGTGATGTGGATTTGACCGATTTTGCGGCGGTGGCTTCCGGCTGGCTGCTGTGCAATGATCCTGCGTTGTTTGGGACGGATCCAGACTGTGCTGCAAATTGGTAAGCGGCAGCATCAAGCAGAATAAAGATTGCCAGATAGATAAAAACAAATGCGGCAGAATCTGTCTCGGCGTGCGAGGCAGGCATTAATTTTTTGGTTGGGAGGATGTAACGATGAAGAAACTGAATGCAGCAAAGATTGTTTTGGGTGTTTTGTGCGCAGCGATGAGCGTTTCATCGCCGGCTGCCTACAGGGATGTTGTAATGGCAGACAATCCCTTGTCGTTTTGGGAGTTCGAGGATGCTTCCAGTGCCAACGGCGATGTCTGCCTCGATTCGGCAACCCGTGCCTATAAAAATGGCACCTACATTACTAATGGTACAGGCGTTGCGGATATTGCTCTGGTACCCGGAAAGGTCGGCCAGGCGGCGCAGTTAAACGGTTCAGGCAGCGGCGGTGCCGGCAACTGCATTGATATCTGGGATGGTGCTGCCTATCCCTATTCCTTGTCCAAGGACAGCTTCGGCTATCCTCTTCAGACGGTTTCGCTTGAGGCTTGGATCAAGAGCAGCACCACGGGCGGCTATGCCCGCATTATGCAGCACAACGGCGCCTATAATACCTTGGATGGTTACGGGATTGGGTCCTATGGTTCGACGACCGGAGACATCACGGTGATTGGAGCCGGAACTACATGGTACACCGGCACGGGCAATGTCTTTGACGGCGAATGGCATCATATCGTTGTGACCTACAATCCGCTTCTGGATAATGAAGATGGCATAGACGATATGTACGAGTATGTCTATATTGACGGTGTCGGCAAATGGGGCAATGTTATCGAAGACGGGGCGTTGGGCTTTAGTTACGACCGTCTGACCCTTGGCAGTGAAGGCAATCGATGGTATTTGTACAATGGTTTTGTCGGCCTGCTCGACGAAGTGGCAATTTATGATACTGTACTAAGCGCTGACCGTGTTGCAGCTCACTACGCCGCAGGTATAATACCTGAGCCGGCTACGTTAACCCTGCTGGGATTGGGTGCAATTGCCTTATTGCGGAAGAAGTAGTCCTGTTTTAAAATTGGCAGCGTGTAGGGAAAAGGAACAGAAGTAGCAGCGGCCCGCTGTCCAGCGGGCCGCTGCAAGGGGGAGGGGGTGTGTATAATCGGATAGCAGCAGGGAGAATTAAAGGATAAATGTTTGGAAGGAAAAAGACATGAGAAAGAAAATAGGATTTACCTTGATTGAGCTGCTGGTGGTGATAGCAATTATTGCTCTACTGCTGTCGATTATGATGCCTGCACTGAAGAGAGCCAAAGAAGCGGCCCAGCGAACCGTATGCATTAATAATCTCAAGTCACTGGGAATCGCCAACGAATTGTATGCCAATCAGCATAATGGAGCTTATGTGCCGATTTTAGACAGAAACCGTAAGGATTTTCAGAACCACTGGATTACCAATATGTCCTTTCGTGCCAATCTGGACTTGGATTCTTTTCAAAGCAATTCGACGATGAAATATAAATCGCCTGAGAAGTTTCTGTGCCCGACCGATAAAATCGGCAAAGATCCCGCCAATGCAGTACAGGGTGTATTAATCAGCTACGGCTATAATTATACCGACTGGGGATGGGATATGGTTGATTATGCCGGCCACAAAATGAGCAACATTACCTCTCCTGCGACACGCATCGCTTTTATTGACTCTAATGACTGGTGGGTTCAGTGGTCTGCTGCGGACTATCGCAAGGGTTGGGATGTGCTGGGGCAGGCCAATATTCAGGCCTATAAAGATGTCGGATTGCACGGTCCTACTATCTACCGCCACAGCGAGGGGGCCAATATCGGTTTTTATGACGGCCATGCCGAGTACAACAAGAAAGAGGAAATTTTTATTATCAAGGATTTTGAGGCCAGCCCCAAACAGCCCGGCCGGTGGGTGGTCAATCCCCAAAAATACCTTCAGAACAATCTGTAAAAGGCATTTTTTATCAGTATGGAGACTGGATAAAGACATTACCCGCAGATAAACCTGTCTAAAGATCTGTTTTTTTAAAGGAATCAGCAATGGAATCGAACGCACAGAAGCTATCTATTTTTGAAAAAATCGGTTACGGTCTTGGGGATACAGCTTCCAACCTGTTTTTCCAAATTTTCATTATTTTTCTGCTTTACTTTTATACGGATGTGTTCGGCATAACAGCAGCCCAGCTTGGCTTAATGCTGCTAGTGACCCGTTTTTGGGATGCAGTCAACGATCCCATTATGGGCATGCTTGCCGACCGTACGGTTTCACGATGGGGCAAGTTTCGACCCTATCTTTTATTTGGTGCGGTGCCGTTCGGCATATTGGGTGTACTGATGTTTACAACACCCCAGTTTAGCCCGACCGGCAAACTGATCTACGCCTATGTAACGTACATTGCTATGACAATGATTTACACCGCCGTTAACGTCCCGTATGCAGCGCTGATGGGGGTTATCAGTCCTGACTCTATGGAGCGAACGGTTGTTTCGTCATTCCGTTTTGTTCTGGCGTTTGTCGGAATGTTTATTGTGCAGTATGCCCTGCTTCGACTGGTGAAGCTGTTCGGCGGAGGCAATGAGCAGCTTGGCTGGCAGCTGGCTGCGGCAGCCCTTGCAGGTCTGGCGGTGGTGTTGTTTCTGATTACTTTTTTTACTACCCGCGAACGCGTGCAGCCCATCGGCCAACAGCGTAATAAACTGGCCGATGATCTTAAGGATCTTCTGACCAATAAGCCATGGCTGCTGATTGGCAGCGCCACGGTTTTCCAATTGATGTTCATTGTGATCCGAAGCAGCAGTATTATGTATTATTTTGAATACTACCTTGGCAATAAGGAATTGTCATTTTTCGGCAAAACAAAAGTCTACTCCTTTGAGGATATCGTTTCGGCTTATCTGCTGACAGGAACAGTTTTTACCATTCTGGGGGCTGTTCTGACCAAATGGATTGCCCGGGCTTTTGGAAAATCCCAGACTTATTCCGGCGGATTGGCCATAGCAGGGATCGCCAGTGCACTGGTGTTTGTGCTGGGGCCGGACGATATTGTTCTTCTCTTCGTGCTGCAGTTTATTACGTCATTTGCCATCGGACCGGTATCGGTTCTGCAGTGGGCTATTTATACCGATACAGCCGATTATTCCGAATGGAAAACCAATCGGCGGGCGACTGCATTGATTATGGCTGCATCCCTTTTCGCCTTGAAAATGGGTGTAGCGCTGGGCGGGACAGCACAGGCATGGATTATGGCTGCTTACGGCTATGTTGCCAATCAGCCGCAGACCCCGCAGGCCCTTACAGGCATTCGCATGGTAATGAGTGTGTATGCTGGTATTTTTGCTCTGTTAGGTGCGGCTGTTATGCTGTTTTATCCATTGAATAACCAGCGGATGAAAACGATAGAGTCACAATTAAATGAGCGCCGGCAGAAAAACTCTGCAGGCAATTGAACAGACCATTTTTTGAGAACATCAAATAGAACAACACGAAAAGAAAAGGATTGAAAAAGTGCCGATGAATAAGACAGAGAACAAGAAGCATCCGTATTGGAATCCTGATTTACCGGTTGAACTGCGGGTACAAGATCTTCTTTCGCGGATGACGTTGGAAGAAAAAGTCGCGCAGATGCTGTGTGTATGGCAGAGCAAGTGTGGGACTTTTTTCGATGAAAAAGGACATTTTAATCCGCAAAGCAGCAAACTCAACTTGCAAAACGGCCTCGGCCAGATAGGGCGGCTCAGCGATGCGGCCGGGGGCTTAACTGCTTATAAAACAGCCCAGATGGCCAATGCTATTCAGGAATATATGCGGAAAAATACCCGACTTGGCATACCTGTTGTCATTCATGAGGAGTGCCTTCACGGGCATGCTGCCTTAGGGGCAACCAGCTTCCCGCAGCCGATAGGATTAGCAGCCACGTTCGATCCGGAGCTTGTTATGCGGCTTTATCAAATGACAGCCGAAGAAACCCGTCTTCGGGGAGCCCATCAGGCCTTGACTCCGGTTCTGGATGTGGCGCGAGAGCCGCGATGGGGGAGGGTTGAAGAAACCTTTGGTGAAGATCCCTATCTGGCAGCCCAAATGGGGCTTGCAGCTGTTCGGGGATTTCAGGGGGATGGGACTTTTAAGGATAAAAAACATCTGATAGCAACGCTCAAACACTTTGCCGCCCACGGCCAGCCTGAATCGGGAACCAACTGTGCTCCGGTTAATGTATCCCAGTGTATCCTGCGTGAAGTTTTTTTATATCCTTTCAAAAAGGCCGTGCAAGAAGGGCCTGCTATTAGTGTTATGGCTTCCTATAATGAAATTGACAGTGTGCCTTCCCATGCCAACAAATGGTTGCTGCAGGATGTCCTGAGGAAGGAATGGGGCTTTAAAGGGTATGTAGTGTCGGATTATTATGCGATACGGGAGCTTAACGAGAGGCCCGGCTTTTTCGGTCAGTATTTAGCCGAAAATCCCAAACAGGCCGCAGCGCTGGCTGTCAGAGCCGGCGTGAATATTGAACTGCCGGATCCGGATTGCTATCCGCACCTGATTCAGCTTGTCAAGGAAGGAAGCATTCCAGAATCACTTTTGGATAATCTTGTTGCGCCAATGCTTGAGTGGAAATTCAGGCTGGGATTGTTCGAAGATCCGTGGGTCGATCCGGATGCCGCAGAACGAATTGTCGGGTGTGAAGAAAACAGCCGTCTGGCGATGGAAGCAGCCAGAAAAACTGTTACGCTGCTTAAAAATGACGGCGCAGTGGCACCGTTGAACGCATCGGCTATTAAAACACTGGCCGTAATCGGACCCAATGCGGATCGCGTTATGCTGGGCGGTTACAGCGGAACTCCGCCGCGTTATACGACTGTCCTGCAGGGTCTCCGTGACTTTTTGGGCAATTCTGCAGAAATTCTTTATCACGAAGGCTGCAAAATCACCGTCGGCGGTTCTTGGCAGCAGGATGAAGTGATTTTGAGTGATCCAGCCGAAGACCGCAAGTCGATTGCCGAAGCAGCAAAAATCGCCCGGCAGGCGGATGCTGTCGTGCTTGTCATCGGCGGCAACGAACAGACCTCGCGTGAGGCATGGGATAAAAACCATATGGGCGATCGGGCAGACCTGCGAATGGTAGGTTTGCAGGATGAACTAGTCGATGCGGTAGCGGCTTCCGGCAAGCCGGTTATTGCGGTTCTCTTTAACGGTCGGCCGCTGGATATTCGTCATCTGGCCGAAAAGGTTCCTGTTATTTTTGAGTGCTGGTATCTGGGGCAGGAAACCGGGCCAGCGGTAGCGGAGGCCTTGTTTGGGCAGCTCAATCCCGGCGGCAAGCTGCCGATTTCTTTTCCCCGCTCTGTCGGACATATTCCTGCTTATTATAATTATAAACCTTCTGCCCGCCGCGGATACCTGTTTGATTCTGTAAGCCCTCTGTATGCATTTGGATTCGGCCTCAGCTATACGCAATTCGCATTTACCAATCTTCGGCTCCAAAAACAGACAATTCGTCCGGACGAATCAACTACTGTCTGTGTTGATGTGACCAATACGGGCAGCCGGGAAGGCGACGAAGTCGTGCAAATGTATATACGCGACTGTTACAGTACTGTAACCCGTCCGGTCAAAGAACTGAAGGGTTTCCAGCGGATTTCTCTGGCTCCGGGACAGACCCGCACTGTGCATTTTGATATTGAGCCGGAACATTTGGCGTTTTATAACATTGATATGGACTATATTGTTGAGCCGGGGGCTTTTGAGATAATGGTCGGCAATTCTTCCCGTGACTGCGATCTTAAGAAAGTGATTCTGACAGTCAGCGGATAAGCAGCGTTTTCGGATAAGAAGCCGCTATTTGTAATTCCGAACAAATTCTGTCAGAAGCCGCACTCCAAAGCCGATGGAGCCGGCCGTCTCGCCTTCTGCGCCTCCCCAAACGCCGACGCCGGCCATATCAATATGTGCCCATTTGGCTTTGCCTACAAACTGGCTTAAAAAGGCCCCTGCCGTACAGGCCCCACCCCATTTGCCGCCGGTATTTTTCAAGTCAGCGATTTTGCTTTTCATCGCTTCCAGATATTCGTCATCACAGGGCAGCGGCCAAATCCGCTCACCGGTTTTGGCCGAGGCGGCCTTCAGTTGTTCCATCAGCTCATCATCATTGCCCAGCAAACCCGCCCGCTTCTGTCCCAATGCTACAACACAGGCGCCGGTCAGTGTGGCTATATCAACGATAACAGGACAGCCCAGCGTATTGGCGGCATACGCCAGAGCATCGCACAAAATCATACGGCCCTCTGCGTCCGTGCTGTGGATTTCTACAGTTTTGCCGCTGTATGTGGTTATAATATCACCCGGACGATAACTTCTGCCGGACGGCATATTTTCGGCAGCTGGAATGATGCCGAAAACACGCACTTTGGGCTGTAAGGCAGCGATAGCCCTCATCGCGCCGAGAACCGCCAATCCGCCGGATTTGTCAAATTTCATATCCTGCATTCCTTCGCCCGGTTTGAGTGAAATACCGCCTGAGTCAAATGTTATCGCTTTGCCGACCAGCGCAACCGAAGAAAGGCGCCCTGATGCTCCCGCGGGTGTGTATTCTAATACAATCAGACGAGGAGGATTGTTGGAACCTTGCCCCACAGCTAAAATACCTTCCATTTTTTTTGTCTGCAGCTGCCTTTGGTTGAATATTGTACAGCGCAGCCGTGAACTGATTTGGGAAAGCCTTTTGGCTTCTGCAGCCAGCACGGCAGGGGTAATCACATTGGCGGGGCGGTTGGCGAATGCACGGGCATAGTTTTGGGCCGAACCTGTGATGATGCCGGCAGCGGCTCCTTGTTTGAGCTGCTTGACGACAGCAGGGCTGCTATCGGCTAAAATGATTTTCAGGCGCGCAGGACGTTTCTTTTCGGGATTTGTTATATATTCATCATAGCGAAAAGCTCCGAACATTGCTCCTTCAGTCAGAATCTGACCAATATCTTCCATTGCCAGCTTCGCAGCGGCATCTGAATGCAGACAGAATACGGCCGAGCCGGCATTTATCTCGACCGCTTTGCCGGCAGCTGCTGCAGCGCATTTGTGCAGCACAGCAGCCGTCAGCTTACTGCGCTTGCCTAAGCCGACCAGAAGAAGCCGTTTAGCAGCTAACTTGCCATTTGTATACAGCAGACAAAGGCTTGCAGCTTTCCCGTCAAAATCCCCAAGCTTTTCTATGAATTTGATCTGCCCGCCCAACCGTTTATCAAGTTCTTTTATCAGATGTCCTGAGTAATTATCCTCAAAAACTCCCACCGCTGCTATATCGGCAGCACAGGTAAAGATGTCGGTCTTTTGTACCCCAACTGCAATGTCTATTAACTGTTTAGTCATTGGTTCGGTCTTTCATTAAATTTATTATCTCTGTAACGAGCTGTTTCTTTCAGATGCAAAGAAAGGAAATGTTTTGTTTGGCTTGTGTGCTTGATGGATAAGAAAAGTCATTTTTTCAATTAATTGCGGATGCGCAGCTGCAATATTGTTTTCTTCCGACGGATCCTCAGCTAAATCATACAATTCCAAGGGAGCATCCGGATTGTTCATCGCATTCAGGCGAACGGCCTTCTGATTCCCAATAAGGACGGCTTGTTTGCCCCCGCGCTCGTGAAATTCCCAATACAGATAAGGATGCCGAAGTTGTGCATCTGGATTGCCCAGCAGCACAGGCAGAAATGAAATGCCGTCACTGTCAGGAAAGCTTTGTGTTCCTGCCAGCTGAGCAAATGTCGGCAATGTATCCCAAAATGCGCTGATATGATCTGTGCGGGTTCCGGCTTTGATGACGCTGGGCCAGCGAACCAGCAGCGGTACACGAATACCGCCTTCGTATAAATCCCGCTTATATCCCCGCAAAGGCCCATTGCTGTCAAAAAAGTCTGGATCTCCGCCGCCTTCTTTGTGCGGCCCGTTGTCGCTGCTGAAGAAGACAATGGTATTGTCATCAATATGCAGTTCTTTCAGCAGGGTTAAAATCCGTCCTACATCTCGGTCCATCCGGTCAATCATTGCCGCATAGGCCGCCCGGGGATGGAGCTGACGTCCATAATCCTGATTGGGATTGGGAATAAACGGATTGTCTTCTGGAAACAGCCCTTTGTATTTCTCGAGCGAGTCTGCAGGAACTGCCAGTTCGGCATGCGGGATAGTCAGAGCCAAATAGGCAAAAAAAGGCCTCTTGTGGTGCGTTTTAATAAATTCAATTGCCTGGTCAACGATTAAGTCATGACAATATTGGCCGGTTTGCTTTTCAGGGTCGTTGCCGGGCAGGTAAACCTTTTCATTATTTCGCCAAAGATACCGCTGGTAGTATTTATGAGCCATTGTCTGGCATTTAAAGCCGAAAAATTCATCAAAGCCCTGACGATTCGGGTCGCCTGAACTGTCAGGTCCTCCCAGCCCCCATTTACCGAAAGCACCGGTACTATAGCCGGCCTCCTTCAGAACAGAGGCCGCCGTTTTTGTTCCTGCTGCCAGCGGCCATTGGCCTTCCGGCTCAACACTCAGGTTGCCCCGAATCTGGCAGTGGCCGGTATGCAGTCCGGTCATTAGCGAACACCGCGACGGAGCACAGACTGTGCTGCCGGCATAATGCCGGGTAAAGAGAAGACCTTCGTCAGCCAATCGGTCAATATGGGGAGTGCTGAACCGCTTTTGACCATAACAGCTTAAATCGCCATATCCGAGGTCATCGGCGAGGATGTAAATGATATTGGGTTTACCTGCTGACTGTCGGCGGCAGATTTGCTGGGTTGAACAGCAGCCTGCGTAAACAGCTGCCGCACTCGCAGCAGCTGTTTTAAGAAAGTGACGCCGTGAATACAGTTTTTGTGGATGCGTTTTCATGAAGGTTTATGTTTTTTCTGTGCCCGATAGCGAAGGTAGCTCTCGATGAACGGTTCGATATCCCCGTCCAGAACTGCCTGTACGTTGCCGCTCTGATAGTCTGTACGATGGTCTTTGATCATCTGATACGGCTGGAGTACGTAACTTCGTATCTGATTGCCCCAGGCGATATCGCCTTTACTGGAATAAAGTTTAGCCAGTTCTGCATCGCGCTTCTGCTGCTCAAGCATATACAATCTGCTCTTGAGCAGTTTCATTGCTTCTGCCTTGTTTTTATGCTGACTGCGGTCATTTTGACATTGGACGACAATATTGGTTGGCAGATGTGTTATCCGGACGGCGGAGCTGGTTTTATTGACATGCTGACCGCCAGCTCCTCCGGCGCGGTAGTAGTCAATCCGCAGGTCCTCTTCATTAATGTCTATTTCGATGTCGTCTTCATACTCCGGCATCACATCCACTGCGGCAAAGCTTGTATGCCGGCGTCCGGCCGCATCGAACGGACTGATGCGAACCAGCCGATGGACACCCGTTTCGCAGGAAAGCTTGCCGAAGGCAAACGGCCCTTCGACCCGCAGGGTAATCGAGCGAATACCGGCTTCCTCGCCCGGCGTAAGATCAAGCTGCTCATACCGATACTTGTTGTCGTCAAAATAACGTGTATACATCCGCAGCAGCATTGCCGCCCAATCACAGCTTTCAGTCCCTCCGGCTCCAGCGTGAATTCCGAAAAAGCAGGGGCGTGAATCATCCGGACCATTGAGCATTCCGGCTATTTCGATTTTATCGCATTGAGCAGCCAGTTTTTCCAAATCGGCCTGTATCGAAGCCAATGTTGCCTCGTCTCCTTCTTCACTTGCTAATACAAACAGCTCATGAATGTCCTGAAGGGTTTTTTCGGCTTCCTGAATAGGCGCAATCACCGATTTAACGGTACTAAGCTGCGTAACGACCTGACGGGCGGTTTCAGGATTGTCCCAGAAGTGAGGTTGTGCAATTTGCTTCTCTAATTTATCACGAAGCGCAATTTTGGCAGGCACGTCAAAGCCAGTCCCGGACTTGTTCAATCCGGGCCTCTAAATCACCAATTGATGTACGAAGTTCTGCTAATTCCATAAATTATGCATCTGTTATCTTTTTAATCCAGCACCTATATAGTATTACTGCTGTGTAATTTAATCTTATACCCTAAATAACCAAAATTTGCAAGGATTTCTAAAAAGGTTTATAGTCCGATTCGTTTTAGAAGGGGAGGAATAATAATTCTGTTTTGAAAGCATGTCAATTCCGATGCGGTTCCAATTGCGGCAGCTTCACAAATCCTGCCTGCCATACGTCCGTCTCTGTTTGCTTCTGGGCTTGCTGAAGTATATCGGGATTCATCCTGTTTTTTTCCATATAGACCGGCAGGCCCTTGTTGAGGAAATAATCCACGAGTTTTTGCCAGTTTTTTGTTTCTTCATGAATAATCCGTATATCCTCTCGTCCTCCTTCGAGCTGTATTAAGTAACGATAAGTCATAGCGGGCCAATAGGTTGTTATGATTGCGCTGTTGGCGGCAAAAGAGGCCTTGGAAATTTTCTGCAACTGCTCCAAATTCTTCTTTTCTGCGGCTGTATTGCGGTTGACTAACGGGTAATTTGTAACCAGCAGAAAAAGCGGAATAATCAAACAAATGTACCGATAAATAACTGTTTTTCTGCCCGCTTCTTGTCCGCCTGAGGCACCTATTCCTGCCAGCATCGCCAATCCAGCAAGGCCGGGGATTGTAAATGTAAGGTTATCCCAGCGGTGATGCCAGAGGATAAAGATGAGATTGGCCGAAAACATCCATAATCCAAGCAGCAGCCATCCCCAGTTTTTCCGGTGCTGAATTAATCCGGCTGCTGCGGCGGCTAATCCGAGTATTCCGATACTCGTGCCGGTTCCTTGTTCGCTGTTTCGCCTGTCCCCTGACGGAAATCGTTCGCCTGCTGCTCCCATACCGCTTAGCAGCCAAACATACTTATTCATATCCCACGCCATCACTGAGGTATTAAACTTGGCATCTTTTTTGTACATCAGCCCCAGACAGTACTGTACAGCCCCTTTGATGCGCTGAAGCAGAGGAGGGATATAAACCTCGAAATGATCGGCCAAAATCTGAAATCGAAGTGCCGAGTCCCGTCCGTATAAGGCCTCGGTTCTTTTTTGGGGATGATTTTGGATAAGATGAAAACTTACTGTAAAGAGAAAAGGAAGAATAAACACGATGGCAGCGGCCAGCAATTGCAGAATGCTGAGTTTAACTTCTTTTCGCACGGAAGCCCACAGCAGTAAAAATCCCGGCATTATCAGTATCTCTGATATTCTGTCTGCTGTACATATCCCAAGAACTGCCGCTGCCGCATACAGCCAAACAGAACGTTTGCTGTCAATGAACCGGACAATGCAATAGAGCCCCCAAAGCAGAAACATCGCATAAAAAACATATACTTCTGCTGCCACACTGAAGGACCAGTAAATACTGCTTAATCCCAGCGTCAGTGCCCCAACCACTCCAGCTATGATGCTTCCTGTGATTCGCCGGATGGTTCCATACAGCGCAAGACAGCCCGCTGTGCCGCTGATAACCATCATAAAATTGATCCGCCATGCTGCGGAGGGTCCGAAAGGCAGCATGCTGAACAACTTGCCAAAGCATACTTCAATAGCATACCCCGGCGGATGACACACCCCTAACAGAGGACTCATAAACTGCAGTTCGGCCGAATCCCCTGCATCCACACCCTGCAGCATAGTTGCGGTGTAAATCGTAAAAAGAAATAACGCCAATCCTGCGCCTGCTGCCGCTTCCGACGCTGCCCAATGTCTGCGGATACCTGCAGGCGGAAGGGGGGAGCTGTTATCAGCTGGTTGGGGATTTGCTTTTTTTCTCTTTCCCATAAAAGCTCGAGTCCCTGATAATACATCCGGTCGGCAGACCGCGGCGCAGCAGCTGCGAACATCCGCTGCAGGCAATACAGACTTTATTCTCTTCCAAAGTCCCCTTGTTTAGCAGGTCTTTAGCAAAATCCGGATAGGCAAAAGCCATCCGCCCGACACCTATCATCTTACTTTTTCCCAATGCTTTTGCAGCTGCTCCTGCGTATCCCATCATCGGACCAAGCCAGCTATAGCCCGTTCCAACAAAAACAGCATCAGGATAACACTTTTGCAGCTCACCGGCCAGTGTAATCATTCGCTCAACGCCTTTAAGCGGATGTTCAGGTGAGATATACCCATCTGTGGCCGAACGATTGAATGGGCGGCCAAGGTGTGGATTCAGATACGGATTACCGATTGTGAAATTGAAAAGTCGAACACCTCGCTGCACGAGCAGTCCCATCAGTTTTTTAGGTTCATCCAGATCGGCTTTAGAGAAATCATCGTGGCTGACTCCCCAGCCGTATGGATAGGGGATAGCATCGTAAAAGCCAAGCCGGCAGGAAATCGGGCAATCCGCACCAAGATTCTGATGAATCTTGTCGATGACCTCAAGGAGAAAGCGTGAGCGATTTTCAAATGTAGTGCCGTATTTTCCCTGTCGGCAGCGGCTGGATAGAAGTTCACTTATCAGGTATCCATGACAGGCCTTGATATCCACCGCATCAAAGCCGGCATCAAAGGCCAGTTTTGCCGCCTCTATATATTTCCATTGAAGATTATCAAGATATTCATCGTCTACTAAAACAGTCTTATCTGGAGGCAGAGCACTTGCATAATTAGCAGCAGGAACAGGCATCGGACATAGTGCATCGCGATAGGGATCAGATTGAAGAATCATTGGTTCTGGGCAATCCTTGGGGCGACTGTACCTGCCGGAATGTGTAAGCTGTGCTACCATGACAGGGCGGTGTTTTGAACCAATGCTGTCGTTGGCTGTTCTCCGAATCAGATAAATCAGCTCGGAAAATGCTTTTTTGTTTTCTTTATGTATCCAGAGCTGATGTGAATTAGACCGACCCTCTGGAACCACTGCGATGGCCTCTACCCATATCAATCCAGCACCGCCGGCAGCGAAACGTTGGTATCGGCGAAATGTCAGGGGGCTAGGGGTACCATCCGTATTCCCGTCAGCCCCTTCCATCGGATGAATAGCAAAAGAATTCGGGATACAAAGGACACCGGCCTGCACCGGCTCTGACAGAATGGAGATATCGTTCTGTACATCAATATGACAATCTGCATCGATGCATAGACGCTTAAGGGTTTCTATGGACTTAAGTTTGCTCAGAATGGCAGTTGTTTTATCCGTTAATCCCATCGTATCCTTTGTAAAATTCAGGAAATCCCCATAACCATACTCCAAAATTGACATTGTGTCTACTGTCAATTGACACTTTAATCTGCTTCTGAGGAAATGATTCAGGTAAGAGAATTAGCATAGGGAGGATGAACTGTCAATGCAGTTTACTATCAACTATTTTGAGAGCTGCAAAGCAGCGTGCGGAATTCTGTCAGGAATGAATGACAAATTCCTTTTTCCGGCTGGTCATCTGGGCTTTCAGCCGGGCTACGATTGATGAATGCATTTGCGAAACACGCGACT
>Ga0116146_1000400_pt1 | contig 54690 bp, 34 predicted proteins | sample AD_JPNHG2_MetaG_FD_89748 | JGI IMG/M metagenome (GOLD analysis project Ga0116146, IMG submission 89748) | Active sludge microbial communities of municipal wastewater-treating anaerobic digesters from Japan - AD_JPNHG2_MetaG | ecosystem: Engineered > Bioreactor > Anaerobic > Digestate | place... | reverse complement strand
TCTGCGTGAATCTGCGTCCATCTGCGGGCAACAACTCCTCGCCTCGCAGCCGGGATCGGCGTGCAAAGCAACCCGGCCAGTGGCAAGCCAATCTCGCGTATGCTCTTGTCAAAGAACATGCCCGGATTGCCGAAGCACCACAGCCCCCTGCGGATCCCCGCAAGCCAGGGCTCGCAGCAGAATCTTACGGCCAGAGAGCGGTGCGGTTTGCGCGCATGTTTCTGGATCGCAGTGCGCTCGGGTTGCGGCCCGCAAAAAGGCGGTCCGCCGCAGGACTGATAGACGATCACAGGCGCCAATTGCTGAGCTGCCGCCCATTCGAACAACTGTCGAAGCCTCTTGACCTGCTCGTTGGTGTACTTGCGAGACCAAGGTTGGCGAGGTGGATCCGCGGTTTCGCTACCCCGAATTGTTTCGTCCCTGAGGAGACGCAAATCCGTGGGTCCGAAATCGGCCGCGGGTTTGTGTCCATAGAACTGTCGGAGTAGTCGCCGCGCAGGCTTCAGAGCCCCTGCGTGCCGGGGGCGATAGTGCGCTTGTGTCCAGTGCCAATGGGGCCTGAACGATCTCGATAAGCGTCGGGCCGGCCGCAGGGGTTTCGGGACGTATTCCTCTGGCGCTGGGTCAGCGACAACCGCCGATCGTCCAGTCAGCGATGATGCGGTGATGGGCTTCACCGCTTTCGGGCGTAGCGTACTCACCGAGCCAGTAGTCCCGGCGTTTCTTCGTAACCCAGTCGGTCAGGGTAACAAGGGCTTGGGAAGTCCCTTTACGAGAGCGATAGGCTACGTTTTCGGCATACGCGACCTCCCAAACGCACAGCGCGGTGTGGCACCCCGCGATTCTGCGTTTCAGGCCGCACTGCCGAACGCCGGCAGCTTCCCGCAACTATCGGGAGCGGCGTGGTTTATGTACGAAGCGGGCGAACGGGTTCGAACCGTCAACATTCAGCTTGGAAGGCTGATGCTCTGCCAATTGAGCTACGCCCGCAAGTCGACCCAAATCTTTTGCTAGCAAGACCTTACGTTCCACTAGCAAAACCTTACGTTCCGACTGACTGCCCGCTTAAGTAGAGCAAGCCATCAGCGTTTGCTCTACATAATACCCATCGGAGCCCAGCAAACAAGCTTCTCTGGACCGAAAACTCGGCAAGACATTCAGCAGAAGAAGCTGGTGCCCGGCGCAGCTCTTGCAACAGCGAGCCGATCTGCGGCGACGCTTTCCGAAAGGCATGTTGGCACCGGTGCACGGTGATCCCAGGCTCCAGCCACGTGGTGACATCAAGCCGGCCAAGCCCCAGGATTGTCCCACTTCACGACCCCATGCACGCCAGAGAGTCCATATTCCTTTCGTGTCTGCGCTTCTCGAGAGTACCGAGTTTCAGCCCGCCGACTCCGTGGTGGTTCTCCAATCTGCATGGTGAGTCATGAGCGTTCGATCTCCAGGTCGATCCATCGATCGATCAGGCGTTTGAACCGTTGTGGGTCGCGATTCACCGGCGAATATCCTTCGCTCATTCCTCGCGGACGTGGTCCGTCCGACTGTTCGTCCGGCAGGTGTAGCGGCTCTGCCGGCAGGCGCCGGTCCGGTTCCCGGCCGCCCCGCCATCGGCGACCTGCCTACGCCGCAGGGGCCACCCCGGCAAGTATGCGAAAAAGATCACGGTTGCCGCGTTGGCGGACGACGCCGGCACACTTCAAAAGGCCCCCAGGCCTGTCTGTGGCGCCGCCAAAACCTCATTCCTCGCGGAATTCATCCGTGAACGGCTGGATCTTGACAGATCCGAGGGAAGCAAGCCGGCCGCATAGAACATAAACCCTCAGATGTCTGGACTCTCAAGGACCGATGTGCGCCGTCGTAGTGCGACGTCGCGCCTTGTCCGCGTGGTCTCTGAAGAGGAGTCCGACGCGTTTTTCCAGCGAGCAGTGATTCTCAGTCACAGGCTGCAGCACGTCGACGCTCGAAGGATCGTTGGCTGGAGGCGAGGGCCGCGGTCCGGGTCGACTTGTTGCCAAAACCGGTGTCCGCCGTTTACTCTTGTGCCCGCATGGCGCATCACGAACGCTGGAAATGAGGTAAGTTACATGCATCTGTTAGATTGGATTGTCATCGCTCTGTATTTCGTGATCCTGCTGGGCCTGGCGTGGTGGGTAATCCTCCGCACTAAGAATACCGCCGACGATTACTTCCTGGCCGGCCGACACCTGGGCTGGTTCGTCATCGGGGCCTCTATTTTCGCCTGTAACATCGGCTCCGAGCACCTGGTCGGCCTTGCCGGCTCGGGCGCGACCGACGGCGTGACTCTGGCCCACTATGAGCTGCACGCATGGTGCGTACTCGTGCTCGCGTGGGTTTTCGTGCCGTTTTATGCTCGTTCGAGAGTCTTCACCACGCCTGAGTTCCTGGAGAAGCGTTTCTCGCCCAAGAATCGTCTGCTGTTGTCTCTGATATCCCTGTTTGCCTATGTGCTCACCAAGATCGCGGTCGGCATCTTCGCCGGCGGTGTCGTCTACAGCGCCCTCCTGCCCGATGCAAGCCTGGACATCGGGGGCATTCATCTGGACAGCTTCTGGGTGGGGTCTATTCTGGTCGTCCTGCTCACCGGCATCTACACCGTTTTGGGCGGAATGCGTGCGGTGGCCTATACGGAGGCCCTCCAGACGTTCATCCTCATTTTCGGCTCGGCGGCGGTGACCTTCTTCGGCCTCAAGGCCATCGGCGGCTGGGGTCACTTGCGCGAGGTCTGCGGCTCGGAAATGTTCAACCTCTGGAAGCCTCTGGTGCCTCCCGGCGTCGAGGCCGCTTGGTCGCCGGTCGAAGTCAAAGACGCTGCCGGTCAGGTCGTCAGGCAGGCTTGGTATTTCAACACGAACTATCCCTGGATCGGCATGCTGTTCTGTGCCCCTATTGTGGGGCTGTGGTATTGGTGTACGGACCAGTACATCGTTCAGCGGGCATTGGGTGCCCCCAACGAGACTCAGGCCCGCCGCGGTGCTATTTTCGCCGGTGTTTTGAAGCTTCTGCCAGTGTTCCTGTTCATCATTCCCGGCATGATCTGTTTCGCCTTGGCCAAGAGCGGAATGCAGGAGTTGCACGACGGCCTGTACAACAACGGCCAGTTGGACCGTTTCAAGGCCCAGGCGGCGTATCCGCTGCTCGTGCAACACATTCTGCCCGTCGGCGTTCGCGGGCTGGTCGTCGCCGGGTTGCTGGCCGCGCTGATGAGTTCGCTGGCGGGCGTCTTCAATGCCTCTTCCACGCTGTTCACCATCGACTTCTACAGCAAGTTTCGGCCGAGGGCTTCGCAGGCGGAGCTTGTCTGGGTGGGGCGCATGGCTACGGTGGCGATGGTCCTGATCAGCCTCATCTGGATCCCGGTCGTGCGCGGACAGAAGGGTTTGTACGACTATCTGCAGACGGTTCAGGCATACCTGGGCCCGCCGATTTTCGCGGTCTTTTTCCTGGGAGTCTTTTTCCGCCGTTTGAACGCGGCCGGCTGTCTGGCGGCCCTGGTCGTCGGCTTTGCCCTGGGCGTTTTCCGCTTGGCGGTTGACACCCCTGTGGCTCTCAAGCTGGCGGGTTTCGAGAATGGTTACCCGAGCGGTTCGCTTTTCTGGATCGTCAACAAGATGAATTTCCAATATTACAGCGTGATCATCTTCGTGGTCAGCGCGCTGGTTATGACACTGGTAAGCTACGTTACGCGAGCGCCGGATTATGAGCGCATTCGCGGCCTTACTTACGGAACCATCACGGATCGCGACCGCCTTGAGACACGGCGCAGCTATGACTGGCGCGATATCGCCAGCACGGCCCTGGTCCTCTGTGTGATCCTCGCTGCGTATTTGTATTTCAACGGCTGAGGCCATCGACGCGGGTGCTGCGTTCGACGGCGAACCGTATTCACAGCCGACGGGACGATCTGATCATGCCGGGTAGACCATGACTGCCCTTATCGTTTCTTCGGCGCTGGCTTGTCGGTCTTCTTTCGGTCTTTCAGGAGTTCGTCGAGCAACCTTTTGGCTTTGTCCTCGATGGGCTTGGTCGTCGGCTGGGCGGGCGGTGGTTGCTTGGTCGGCGTTTTGTCCGTCGAATCCTGTTTTGGCTTGCGGAGAGCGTCTATTACGCCGGGCGCTTCCCTTGTTACGGCTGCCCGCATCGCACGTTCGACCAATGGCTTCATATCCACGCGGCTCAGGTCCACCTTCGGCAGCAGCCGATGGCCGGTCATCGGAACCGCCACGCGAGCACCTTCCAGCAGGCGTGCGTATTCGGTCACCGGCCCGCGGACGCCGAATCGTTCGAGAAGGGCGGCCCGGACGGGTACGGAGACGGTCAGATCGACCGTTTCGTCAAGCCCAACCGAGCCGGAGAACTTCAGGTCGAAGTTCTCGGGGAACACCATGGTGAGGTTGTCGTACCGGATTCGGCCGTCTTTCAGGGCGAAGTCCACACCGTCCATCGTCACCGCGAGCATGTCCCGCTCGTCCATGGCCCCCAATTCGAGCAGCACGGCCATCGGCCCGCCGAACTGCACCTTGAAGTCCTTGAGATCCAGTCGGCCCTTGCCGCTGCCGCTTTGTCTGATCTGATCGCTCAGCCGCAGAACGATATCTTCCGTTGCCAGTGAGAGTGTGCCCTCGGCGCGGGTCATAAAAGCGAAAATGGGATTGATCCTGCTGAGCACGTGCCGGCCGACCTCCGGGGTGACTTGGGCTCCTTCCACCACAAGGACTCTGCCGGGCAGGCGAAACGTCGGGTCCGACGTGCGAAGATCGATCAGGCCGCCGAGGCGGACTTGCCCGACGCTCGCCGGGATCGCCGTCACTGGGATCAAAAGTTCGCCGTCGCGCAGGACCGGCGAGAGTTGTGCTTGGCCCAGGGTGACACCGTATGCCTTGACCGAGGTCCAGCCGACATCCAGCCCGGCGGCAACGCCGCGATAAACCGGCCGAGTCTCCGGCTGATACGCCGCGCCTTTGGCGGTGAATGCACCTGCCGTGGTGCCGGAAAGAGACAGCGAGTCGCGGGTTGCCGGGACCAGCTCGTGAATGACCGCGGTCATGGAGTCCCAGGATCCCTCATAGGAGCCCGACAGCGACAGAACGCACGCGGTGGCGTAGTGATCGATGGTGCCCGTCATCTTGGCCGACAGCAGTCTCGAGGCAAGCTCGCACTGCTTGAGAGTGATATTCCTTTCTCGCGTGTTTACGGCCGCGTCGTATACAAGCTGAAGCTGGTCTTCGCGAATAGCCTGCTTGCCGGCACCGATCTCGAGGGACTCGATTCGGCAGTTGCCCGATGTGGCGATGGTGCCCGAGGCCGAAGCGCAGGTGCCGGTGAGCGCGAGCCGACCGGCGATTCGCGGTAGGGTCTTCCACTGGCCGATGCGGCCGGCTGTCGCAAAGCACTGGGCCAAATCTGCGATCGCCTCGACCTTGCCGTTCAGGGTGAGTCCCTCACGAGTCTTCAGCAAGACTTGTCTGGCGGTTGCGTGTGCCAGGTCGCTTCTGAACTCTGCGGTGTTGACACTCAAGGCGCCGGGTTCCGGCGACCAGCTCGCTTCCGACCATGCGAGCACAACGTCCTGCCCGGCAAGCGGCTCGCCGTCCACCGTGGTGTTACGCAACGTCGCCTGTCCGCCCGAGACAATTGGCCCGTCGGGCGAGGCTCGATCGATCTCAACATGGATGACACCCGTTCCCGCGTAGCGGTTCAGACCTTCCACGCCGAACCCGGTTGCCTTGGAACCAAGGTAAGCCAGGTCGGCGTTCTCAACGTCTGCGTCGACCGAGTAAGTGCCGCGCTGGAGGTCAAACCACCCGGAACCGGTGGCGACGACCTGGCCGTCGACGTCGGCGGTGAAGCTGGAGGTTACGAGTCTCGTGACCTCTGCGCCGGCCAGTTGCAGGTGACCTGACTGCTTCAGTGTTGCCTTCGCAGCATCGAGTTGACCCTTGTCCGTCTTGTAGCGCAGGTCGCTGGCGACCAGGTCGCATGCGAAGTCCATGCGGTCGTCGCCGGCTCGCTTCACGCGGAGCGTTCCCGTGATAAACCCGGCGGGCACCTTCGCACCGACGTCAACTGCCTGACCGAGCTGTTGGCCCATTTTTGCGAGGTCCGCCGTGAGGTCGGCGTGCAGGTCCGAAGCGCTGCCGCCGGCGATGACGCGCGCGAAGCCCGATTCGACCTGGGTTTGGCGGATCTTCAGGCCCTGGCCTGCCTCCAGTGACACGTCGAATTCTGCAGTGATCGGTTCCCAGCGGGTTGTACGCCCGTTGTCGACAGCGGTCAGTTCCGCCAGCCGGAGCGTTCCTTTCATGGCCGGCTGAGCGCCGCCACGAATGCTCAAATCCTCGATTCCGAGCTGTCCGCCAGTGATTTGTACCCCGGGCCGGATGGTGAGCAGGGCCGGTATCGCCTGTGCCAGTGCGGCGAGATTCAGATTGGCACCTGCGTCGGCGGTCAAGTCTGGCATCGCGATTGGGTTCCCCGTCAGCGCTGCGGACAGCAACTGTTGCGGCGAGATGCGGACCGGTTGGCCGGATGGGGCGTAAGCCAGGCGGACGTGTGCGTTTCCTGCCTGTCCGGTCAGCGACACATCTGCGGACATCGCTTCAGCCGTCAGGCGGCTGTGGCTTTCGATTGCCAGATCGGTGGGGTTGATCGCCGGCGTGTTGGCGCGGGTGATCTGGATAGCCGTCGCATGCGACTTAAGGTCAACCAGCGCCTCGCCTGGTTTAAAGGTCAGCCCGCCGTCAAAGTGTGCTCTTCCGGCCGCGCTGGCCTGATCCAGGAGGAATTGGGCGAGACCGGCAATGTCCACATCGCCGCCAGTGGCGACTCTGATCTGCCCCGATGCTTGAGACACGTCCAGTTGGCCTTTCGTCACAAACTGCCGCACACTTGCGTCGAAGGCCACGGTTGAGGCGTCGGCGAGAGTTGCTTCTATCGTGCCCTTCAGGTCTTGCATGGCGTCCACGTGACACTTCGCGTTCAGTTGGGGCACATCGTACGTTCGCCCGTCGACCCGCACCAGGCGGACCGAGCCTTTATTGAGACTCACGTTGCCGGTTACCGGCGGAACCGAGATTGGCTTTGTGCTGACGGCCGGTTTGCGAAGACTGAAGGCCTGAACCAATGAGATTCGATTGTGCTCGTCGATGTACAGCACGGCCTGCGGTGAATCGACGCTGATTTCGCCGAGCTGCTGCCGGGATCGCAATGCGGTCCACGCGCCGCCGGTCCAAACGGCTTGCTCGACGGTCAGGACCTCTCTGCCGGCCGGATCCAGCACGGTCAGCCCGGTGAGCTTCGTCGGTCCGCCCCACGACAAAGAGAGCCTTTCGAGGTCGACGCGACCTTCGATCTGATCGTTGACCAGGGACAGAATCAGCCTGGAGCCGATTGCGGTCGATACCAGATAGGGGGCAAGGAGGACCAGGATGATCAAGAGAAGCAGAATGCCCAGGGACAGGCGGATCCACCAGCGCCGGCGCCGACGCTTGGACTGAGGCGGCGCTTGCCCAAGGGCTTGTGAGCCGGCGTCGGATTCTGAGGAAGCAGCGGGCGCATGCTGGTCGGGTTGGGCATTAGTGGCCATCAGTCGACGTTCTCCTTGGCGGCGGTTATTGTGACTTGTCCTGGGGTAATGATAACACATCCGGCTTCGGCTCGATATCAGCGACGAGTCTGCCTTCGGCCGGGCAGGGGGCTTCGCAGATCATCGCAGGAAGAGCAGCCTCATGTTCTCAACTACTTCGTTCGTCGTGGCGTACCGCCGGCAGCCGGAAGGGGTGTTCGGGCATTGAAACTGGCAGACATGCTCGATTCCGCGAAAGGCCGTCATTGGCATGGGTCATGTGTGATTGCCGAAGGAGGGAGTCGAACCCTCATGCCCTTGCGGGCACTGGATTTTGAATCCAGCGCGTCTGCCAATTCCGCCACTTCGGCGACGAGGCGTCCTTTCGGGGGTGCTTGCCTCGGGGGCCTCGTTCCCCGCGAACGCCCAATTGAACGTAAAAACAGGTTAACATCCGGAGGGCTGCGAGGCAAGCAGGCAACAGGCCGGTCCTCCCTCTTGGCCTCGTGAGGCTTCATGCCCCTCCTTCAGGACTGCGACCCCCCTTTCGCCGAGGCGATCGTGAGGGAACGATCCCCTTGCGGCGTCGTCGCTTTGTTGTATGGGTCCTGCTTACGATCGAGTTTGTGAGAGAGTCGCCCCGAATGTCATGGCCGCCCCGCTCCAGGCCGACCGCCAGACGCCGTCGGTGTCCTGAACCACGACGATGTGCGCATGCCCAGTCTCTTTGTGCCGCTGCCCACGTACGCCGAAGAGCACCCCAAGCGATTCAGTTGCTCAAGATTTGAGCGTACCAGAGCCGTACGTCATCCAATTCACAACCTGTGGTCCACGCATCCGGTTGCTCGATGTGAGTCACTTCAGCCGGCGCGGCAGGAAGGCAGCGTCCAGCGCCGGAAGGATCAGGGATGCCGGCTCCGGCGCTCGCGTGGCGATCATCATGTCGTCCAGGTAAAAGACCGGATCGTCAGGGTTCGTCAGGCGCAATTGCAGGGGCATTTCGCCGGGCGCCAGCCCGAAGCTGGCGAGGTTATAACTCCCGGCGAAGGTGTCGAAGCTGTCGTGTCCCCGCAACGAAGCTTCAGATCATCCCAGCTACCGACCGGGTCGTCGCACAGGTTCACCGTGCGGTCGATGTACAGCCCCGACCGATTACCCTCCGGCGGCGTGATCTGCAGATGTATCGGAGAGGCGTTGTAGTCGTAGTGGAATCCCTCAGCCTGGCAGACTCGCTGTCCTCCCAGGAGGACAAGCACTGTCAGGCACAGCAGGCCGACACCAGAGCCGGACAGCGGAAACACCTGGCAACCGCGACAACGATGACAAGATTCGAGTGAGCACATGATCTGTCTCCCCAAAGGCGGACCGCCTTCTTGCGGGCCGCAGCCCAAACGCACTGCGATTCAGAAACACACACGCAAGCTGCACGCATGCCTGGCCGTAAGGTTCCAAAGCCAAATGGTCGACACACTTCAGCAGTTCCCGGGTGAACACCCGGTTTCCCTGCTGCTGGTCGAGGCCGAGATAGTCTCATTATCTGTGGAAATTGACAAGAGAGGGGCATCCTCCATAAGTGATGGTTTTGTAACCAGTTAAAAGGAGGTGCCCTGATGGGTACGAGAATCGATCGGCGAAGAAACGTCAAGAGCGAATATCAGGTGGACGCAGACCAAGCTCAGGCGGTGGTTCGGGATCATCTGGAGGAACTGGCCCGAGATGGAGCCCGGCGGATGCTGACCGAGGCGCTGAACGAAGAGGTGGACGCCTATCTGAGGCGTGTGCGGTACGAGCGGACGAAGGAATACCGTGGCTACCGCAACGGCAGCACATCCCGGCGGCTGACGCTGGGGTCGGGAACGATCGATCTGGCGGCTCCTCGGGTCCGGGACATTCCCGAGGGCCAAGAGCCCTTCGAGTCCAGGATCCTGCGGAAGCACCAGCGACGCAGCGACACGATTGACGAGACGTTCCTGAACCTGTTCGTCGAAGGGCTGGCGACGCGAGACTTCGAGCCGGCGTTGCGGCTGCTGGTGGGGTCGGAGGCTCCGCTCTCGCCGAGCACGATCAGCCGGCTGAGCCGGCAGTTCAAGGAGCAATACGAGGCGTTTGACCGACAGGAGTTGAGCGGCAGGAAGTTCGTGTACATTTGGGCGGACGGGATCTACCTGAAGGCGGGGCTGGGCACGGAAAAGGCGTGCCTGATGGTGCTGATCGGGGCGGATACCGAAGGAAAGAAGCATCGGATCGCCTTGCGGGAGGGCTACCGCGAGAGCGTGGAGAGCTGGGGCGACCTGATTCGGGATTGCCGTAAGCGGGGCCTGAACGAGCCGGCCTGCTGGATCGCGGACGGGGCGTTGGGGTTGTGGGCGGCGATCGACGAGCAGAGTCCCCATTCGGCCCAACAGCGGTGCACGAACCATAAGACGATGAATGTGCTGGACAAGCTGCCGCTCAGGGAACGTCCGAGCTGGGTGCGGCGTATTCGGGCGATCTGGCAGGCGGACAGCGAGCAGGCGGCCCGGAAGCTGGCGGCGGCGGTGATCGGTGATCTGCGGGAGGCGGGCTATGATCGGGCGGCGGATTGCTTGGCCGACGATCTGGACCGGTGCCTGACGTTTTATCGTTTCCCGAAGGCCCATTGGTCGCACCTGCGGACGACGAATCCGATCGAGTCGGTGTTCGCGACGGTGCGGCTGCGGACCAACGCGGCCAAGCGGTTCAAGAAGACCCGCAGCGGGGTGTGGCTGATGCACCAGGTGCTGGAACGTCTGAGCCAACGGTGGCGGCGATTGAAATCAGCCCACCTCTGTCCGACGGTCCCGCTGCCGGCAGAAACGAGGAAGAAAACCAAGACCCATGCAGCATGAGGAGAGTACTCGGAGCGATGCCCCGGAGCAATTTACACAGGAGTTGACACTGCCTCTCGAGGCCAGGATAGTTGCCATTGGAGATGCCGCACGTCGGCTCGGTTCCAGCGAACGGCCCGCGCCCGCTGGCCCCGTCGGACATCCCGGGATTCCGGAGAGTATCCTGCCTTCGCGCTCCCAGACTTAAGACATATTACGCCTGCGGATCCGTCTGTATCAAGCACATTTTGGGTCTCTTCAAGGGAACAGATAAAGAAAAGGTTCAGCCGACAGAATGAAGCTGGTGCATATCGGGCCGGTCTCTTTAAGCTCTCCGGCGTGGGCAGTTCGCCCATCTTGGGCTGCGGCGCTGCGCGTGGGACGAAGAACAGGGCACAGGATCTGTTCGTTCGGTTGACTGTTGAACGCAAGTCCCGAACAGTAGACGAGCGTTTTTTGTTGTCCTTGTTGGTTCGACAGAGATTGGCGGCCGTCTTATACTCGCGGGCCTCTGAGGTATGGCAGTCAGTGCGGGGGAATTGACGCCCAGAACGTCCGCCTCCGTCCGCGAAAGGAGATGCCGGGTATGAGGCAAGACTCAATCTGGCCTGTTGTCGCGATCACCACGGTTCTCACGTCGCTCAGCTTGCCCGCGGCCGCGGCTGCGGATGCCGACTCTGCGCGTCACGGTGAGCTGTGGGTTATGTATGAAGGCCCTGACGGTCCGGGAAAGGGCAAGCACGTTGTTCTGGTCTCGGGCGATGAGGAATATCGCTCAGAGGAAGCCCTCACTCAACTCGGCAAGATCCTTGCCAGGCATCACGGATTCAAATGCACCGTGCTCTTCGCGGTGGATCCGAAAAGCGGTATGATCGATCCCACGGTTCCGGACAACATCCCGGGCCTTGAGGCGCTCGAAAGAGCCGACCTCATGATCATCGCCACGCGCTTCCGTGATCTGCCCGACGAGCAGATGAAGTACATCGACGCGTACGTGTCATCGGGCAAGCCGATCATTGGTATGCGGACGGCGACTCACGCGTTCAAGATCGCCAAGGGCAAGACCTACGAGCGCTACAGCTTTGACAGCAAGGTGCAGGGCTGGGATGGCGGTTTCGGCCGTCGCATTCTCGGCGAAACCTGGATCAGTCACCACGGTCATCACGGTAAGCAAAGTTCTCGCGGCGTCATCGCGCCGGGGATGAAGGATCACCCGATCGTCCGCGGCTGCGAGGATATCTGGGGACCTACCGATGTCTACACCGTGCGTTTGCCGCTGCCCGGCGACAGCGAGCCCGTGGTCCTGGGCCAGGTTCTGGAGGGGATGAAACCCACGGACAAGCCGGTATCGGGCAAACAGAATGATCCGATGATGCCCATCGCCTGGACCAAGACCTATCAAGGCGCCAAGGGGGAGGCGGGCCGCGTGTTCACAACCACGATGGGAGCCGCAACCGATCTGGAGAACGAGGGTTTGCGTCGACTGCTGGTCAACGCCGCCTACTGGTGCCTGGGTCTGGAGGAGAAGATCCCGCCGAGGGCCAACGTCGAGATCGTCGGCGAATACAAGCCGTCACCGTTCGGTTTTGCAGGTCACAAGAAGGGCCTCAAGCCGGCCGATTACAGGATGAAGCCGGCTGACAATTAGCGCAACGGCGCGAGGTTGCCGTGTTCCATGGAGGGCAGCCCCCGGGCCGGTCGTTGGTCCATCCCCTGCGACCAACTGGGCCTGCCTCGGATTAGGTGTCCCGCCGCACCTGCCGGGATCACCGTGCCAGGTCGCGTTTCAAGAAAGCGCCCATATGTCATCGTTTCCTTGTAGCGCCTCTGGCGTCAAGCCCGTCCTTCTGATGTTAGCCGGGGCGGATGGAGTGGCCGGGTGATGAAGTCTGATGCAGAGTTCGTGAGGGCCGTCCTGGCTGGCGATGGCGAGGCCTTTTCCGACAGGGACCGTGACGGGCTTCCTCTCACGAGCCCGCGACCGTCTGCCCCGGTTCAGAAATGAATGGCCGTCCGGCGGGCCAGCTCGCACCCCGCGGCCTTGGACTTCTCGGTGGCGTCGCGGTTACCCAGTGTGGGTTCGACCACGATGCCCCGGACGTCGGTGAAGCCGATGAATTGCAACCACAACTCGAAGTAAGGTTTCTGGAAATCCCACGATGCGCCGTCGCCTTGGTACTCGCCGCCGCGGGCATAGATCACCGCGGCGGCCTTGCCGGTGACCATTCCTTTGTAGCCTTCGGCGGGCGAGAAGGTGAAGGTGAGTCCGGGCTGGGTGATCACGTCGATGTAGTGCTTGAGCCTGTAAGGGATTCCGAAATTCCACATGGGGAGGCTGAAGAGGTATTTGTCGGCCGAGGTGAAACGATCAGCGACGGCTGTGATTTTGGCCCATGCGGCCGCCTGAGCGGTCGAGTGCGACTGACCATGAAGGATGGCGTACTTGGCGTTGATGGCCTCACCGTCAAGCGGCGGAAGCTCCTCCTGCCACAGGTCCACTACGTCAACGACGTCGCGCGGATGAGCATCGCGGTACGTATCAAGGAATTCCCCGGCGACGCGAATCGAAGTCGAGCGTTCCTTGCGAGGCGAAGCTTCAACATAGAGCAGTCTCGGCATGACGCGGCCTCCTGCGGCGGACTGGCTGTCCCTTAATCACGACAAGTGACTGAAAGGCCGGTGCCGCGCAACACAGTGTAGCACTCGTGCCGCCTCGCGGCCAGCGGGCCGGCGATCGGGCGGCGGCGGGTGCGTCACGTGTTTGGCGGGTTGTGTTAGACGGACGAGGCTGAGTAACCGACCCCCTTCGGAAGGTCTTTTCGCCGAAGGTCGGCAGATCACGCCGAAGGTGGACGGGCTGATGGGCCGGGCATTGTACGGCCGGTGGTTCGCGACAACACCCGTCGTCCCTTTCCACAATTCCAGCCCGTTTCAACGAACTTCCAGAAAAGCCTGTTGAAACGGCCTCACTGTGAAAAGACAGGGAGAGAGACACGGGTGCCCGATCAAGAACCAGCCGTCAAACGGCTGGCTATTGGCCCTTCGGGAAAAGCCGCTGAAGCGGCTTGTTTCCGGCTTGCATCTGCCGCTACCCCAAAAAACCACAGCGAAGGCGGCCGATTCCGTCACGGACCCGGCGGCAGCGACCCTCTTGCCGTCGCGCCGGCACCGCTTTCGGTAGGGGCGGCATGCGCCGGCGGGCAAGCCCCTCGACACAGGCTCGGGATGCAAGCGGCAAATGGCATCCGCCGCGCGCACACGAGGGCGAAAGGCTCAGCAGCGCAGATGCTGTGGGTGGCGGTCCCGGCGAGCGGAACGTAGAATGTCGCGGCAAGATCCGGCCTCGTGGCCGGGCAAGGTGTGGCGGCGGACGTCGGGGCATTGTCCGACAGGAGCGATACCATGCGGCATACACTGGTAGTGATTTTGGGCTTGCTGGTCATGACTTCCGGGTGCGAGAAGGGCGGTGGCGTGGCCCCTGCTCCCGTGGAGAAGATGCCCACGGCCATCCAGCTCTTCAATGGCCGTGACCTGACCGGCTGGACCTGCGATCTGAGCAAGGAGGGCGTGAAGATGGAGGATGTCTGGTCGGTCGCCGACGGCGTCCTTCACTGCAAAGGAGAGCCCGGCGGTGTGCTGCGGACATTGGATGAATACGGTGATTACGTGCTCAGCCTGGAGTGGCGATGGCCGCCTGGCACTCAGGGAGGCAACAACGGCGTTCTCGTTCACACCTCGACCCCGCGCACCCTCGGCATCTGGCCCAAGTCGATCGAGGTTCAGTTGGAAAAAGGCAATGCGGGCGATTTCTGGGTCATCGGCACCGAGCTGGACGTCGAGAACGAGCAGGCCCGCAAGCAGGGCCGCCGGCACCTCAACCTGACCGACGGCTCAGAAAAGCCGCTGGGCGAGTGGAATCACATGGAAATTACCTGTAAGGGCGACGAGGTGATCGTCCGGGTCAACGGGGAGCTGGTCAATCATGCCACCAACTGCAGCGTAACCCGCGGGGCCATCTGCCTGCAATCCGAGGGCGCTCCGATCGAATACCGCAACATCATCCTGACGCCGCTGCCGAGGTGAGCCTGGGGCGCTCAGACCTCGTTGCATCAAGCGGCGACGCCGCTGACCTCAAATACTGACCGGGCTCTCTGTCGCAAGCATGCCGATCCTCATTCACGCCCGGCGCGTGCCGATTCGCCACGCGGCAGCCGCCTGCAAAGTCCGTGCCTGTTGGAGCCGGGATCTTGAGCGGCAAGAACCGTATCCCGGATCGCGTCGCAGGCGAGCCACGCTGGCGGCCTGAACCCTCTCGTGCGTGGTTGGCTTTGCCTCCCGTCGTCGAATATCATCGCGACATGGCGATTGTGTCGTTCCAGGATGTTCATTTCGGTTATGAGGGGCAAGTGCTCTTCGACGGTCTGGACTGGACGATCCACCGGGGCGAAAAGGTGGGTCTTGTCGGACCTAACGGCTCAGGCAAGACAACGTTGTTCCGGCTGATTCTCGGCCAGTTGAGTCCGGCCGTCGGCACCGTCGCCAGGAATCGGGATTTGCGGATCGCCTACCTGCCTCAGGAGCCCCAGCTCGATTCGTCCAACACGCTGTTGGCCGAGGTCGCGACCACCTTCGACCATCTGCGGGGGCTCGATGCCCGGGTGGCGGAGGTGGCCCAGCGGCTGGCCGATCATCATGACACCGACCAGTACGAAGATCTCCTCGCCGAGTACGAGGAGCTTCAGCATCGGCTGGAAGCGGCCGGGGGCTACAAGTACGAGACGCTGGTCAAGATGGTCCTAGGTGGGCTGGGATTCACTCCGGCGTCCTACGACCTGCCGATATCCGCCCTGTCCGGCGGGCAGAAATGCCGGGCGGCCCTGGCCCAGATGCTCTTGCAGGAGGCCGACCTGTTGCTGCTCGACGAGCCGACCAACCACCTTGACATCGAGGCGACGCGCTTCCTGGAGAACTTCCTGGCACAATACGACGGAGCGGCCGTCATCGTATCCCACGACCGCTACCTGCTCGACCGGGTCGTGACCAAGATCGCTGACCTGGATCGTAAGCGGATCACCGTTTACCCGTGCGCGTATTCCGACTACGCCGAGAGCAAACTGACGCGCCAGTTGACCGCCGAGCGGGAATACGCCAGACAGCAGGAATGGCTTCAGCATCAGCGTGAGTATGCCGAGCGGGTCAAGGCCGACAAGTCGCGTTCACGGCAGGCGTCCGGCCGGCTCAGGCACGTCGAGCGCCTGGAGCGCGACGGCTCCGTGGTCGAGAGGCCCTCGCACATGCAGCGTCGCATGGCCATCCGGCTCACCCCTGGCCGCCGGGCCGGCGAAATGGTCCTGCGATGCACCGGCGTTCGCAAAGCGTACGGCCAGGTCGTCTTGTTCGACGATTTCAACCTGGAGATCTACCGCGGCGAGAAGATCGGCATCATCGGACCGAACGGCGTCGGCAAGAGTACGCTGCTGAAGATGGCTATGCGGCAGATCGCTCCGGACGCCGGCGAGGTGCGGCTGTTCGAGAACCTGGAGGTCGGCTATTACGACCAGGAGCATGCCGGGTTGAACATGGACCACCGCGTGATCGACGTGATCGTCGAGCGACCCACGGGGCCCCTGGAGGCACGCATTCGCTCTTTCCTCGCGAGGTTCTTGTTTATCGGCGACGACGTGTACAAGCGGGTGGGCGATTTGTCCGGAGGCGAGCAGAGCCGGGTGATGCTGGCCCGATTGGTCTGGGACAACCCCCAGGTGCTGATCCTGGATGAGCCGACCAACCATCTGGACATCCCCGCCCGCGAGGCACTGGAAGAATCGCTCATCGAATACGAAGGGGCGATTCTGCTGGTCAGCCACGACCGCTACTTCCTCGACCGCGTGGTCAACCGGCTGCTTGTGCTGCCGGAGCGCGGCAGGTACGAACTGATGATCGGCAACTGGTCAACCTATGAGCACCGGGTCGCCGAGCGAGAGAAGGAGCGTCTTGAGGCCGAGGAAGAGGCCCGCAAGCAGGCCCGACGGGATGCCAGAATGCGCGCCAGACGGGCAGTGAAGCGAGCCCCGCCCCCCTCTGACGGTCCGGTGTCGCCGTTTGTCGCTTGGTCGCTGGACCGGCTCGAACGGGAGATCATGGACCGGGAAGAGAAGCTGGCCGCGACCGAGGCCATGTTTGCCGATCCGGCCGTGTATCGTGATGCCGAACGGGCACGGGCCCTCCGTGGCGAGGTCGAGTCGCTGCGCGCCGAGCTTGCGGCTCTCAACGCGGAATGGGAGCGTCGGATCGAGGAGGAGTCGTGACGTGAGGGCAACCAATGTGCTGATCGCTTTTTGCGCGTGTGTCACGGTTCCGGAGGCGTTCGGCCGGCAGGCCGCGGGTCCGCAGCCGTTCATGAAGGCCAAGACGTGCTTCCAGACCAACACGCCCTATGAGCCGCGGATCGCTTTGGCGGTCGACAGCGTCATTGTTCACCGGCATGGCGAGGATCCGGCCAGGCTGGCCGGAATGATCGGCTCGTGGAAGCAGCACGGCTATATCGTCGGTCGCATGTTCTTCGCCGATTCCGATGCGACCAACGAGTATTGGACCGGCAAGTGGGATGGAATCCCGCATCCGCAGGAAGTCGAGCGCGACGAAAAGGGCCAGGTGCGAATGTGTGCTGGCATTCGACCGTATATGCTTCCGACTGAGGGCTGGATTCGCTACCTCGAGGAAATGGCGGTCGAATCGGTCAACGCCGGAGCGGACGCCGTGTTGCCGGAGGAGCCCCTGGCTCACGTCGACACGGGGTACGAGGAGATGTTCCGCAAGCTGTGGGTCGAAAGCTATGGGGTGCCTTGGCAGCCCGAAAACGCCTCACCCGAGGCCCGCTACCTTACCGCCCAACTGAAGACCGACCTGTATGTGAAACTCCAGGAGCGGTTATGCCAGGCAGTGGACCGTCGTTCGCGGGAGTTGGGTCGCCGGGTCGACTTTGTCGTGCCCATTCACAGCATTTACAGCAACGTGGCGTCGCGGCTCACCGCCCCTTTGGGAACGTCGTTGAAGATCAAAGGGTCGGACGGATACATTGGGCAGATATGGACGGGACCGGTCAACTGGGCGATATGGAATTACGATTCGCCGGACAAGACTTTCTTCGACTCGGCCTACTGTCTCTATGACTTCTTCGTGGCCCTGGCCTCCGGCGGAAACCGCAAACTGTGGCTGCTGGTGGATCCCGTCGAGGACGATCCGAACCATAAGTGGAGCGAGTTCGAGGAATGGTACGTTCACTGCACGGCCGCCATGCTCATGTTCACGGAGGTGGACTCGTACGAAGCGATGCCCTGGCCCGAACGGATCTTTCTGAAGGGGCATACGACAGGCGGCGGTACCCCTGCTCCGGAGCGATTCCGGACGATCGTGCTGTCGGCCACGCAGGTCCTCCAGGAAGTCCCCCTGGGGGGCACGTGGAATCCTCACCTGCCGCAGAGCAAAACGGATACAGTCCGTTCAGTCGATGGGATCGGAGTCGCCGTGTCCGATACGCTCATGTGGGAGAAGGAGCCGCCGCCTTCGCTTCAGGTTGCCTACGGTCTGATGATGCCGCTGGTCAGCGCCGGCGTGCCTGCCTCGGCGTGCATCCTCGAGCGAATGAGCGAACCCACGTACCTGTCACGCTTCAAGGTCATCGTGCTTTCATACGAGGCGTTCAAGCCGATGGAGGCCCAGCCGAATGTGGCACTGGCTCGCTGGGTGAAGAACGGCGGGGTGCTGGTGATTCTGGGAGAAGCAGACGATCTCGGAGGGGCGAGGCTATGGTGGCGCAAGGCGGGGTACCCTTCGCCGCTTCATCACCTGATGGCGGAGCTCGGACTGAACGACGTCGATGCGGCCGGTGAATCGCCGGTGGGCAAAGGATGGGTATTGCGCCGGCCGACGTCGCCGCGAGAGTTCGGCCGGCGGAAAAACGTGCAGGAGGTGTACCTGCCGTTGCTCAAACAGGCCTGGTCCAGGGCCGATTCGTCACGAGAGCTGCCAACGCCGGGTTATCTGTGCGTCAAGCGAGGTCCGTTTGTCATTGCCAGGGCAGGCCGGGAAGCGTTGAGGTTGCCTGGCACGTTTGTCGATGTGGTTGATCCGCGGTTGGCCGTGCTCAAGGACGTTGAAATCAAGCCCGGTACCAGCGGCATCTATCGCGATGTGACCGACATCGTGGAGGTCACAACCGCCGGGAGCCGCAAACCCAAGGTGCTGCACGCGACCCATCGCCTGGTCGAAGAGCGCGCCGGGCAGGACCGGCTGCGGATCGTGATTCGTGGGCCCCTGGAGACGCCTGGATTGGTGCGCCTCTTCACGGCCGGCAGGCGCCTGTCAGGCGTGACCGCCCGCGATCTCTCCGGTGACGGACGGGACGCGCGGTGGACTCAGGAGGACCAGACGATCCTGATCAGCTTCTCCAATGAACCCGCTGGTCTTGCCGTCGAGGCTGCCTGGAAATGATCCTCGCGGCGACCGTTTCGCGGCTCATCCTCCGACATGCACCCGGTTCTTGCGTTCGGACGGCATTCCGGGGGTGGCTAAAGCAGGGTCGCGTGCTATAATAGGGGCACGAAACCGGACGGCAGGATCACACAGGCCTTTCGGGAAATCACAACTCAATCAGTTGGCAACCGGGTACGCCGCGGGTTGCCCGCAGACTGGGATTGGTTTCATTCGTGGATGCGGGCGGTTCGTGGACGAGTGGCGTCGCGCTCACGGTGAGCGTAACGCGCACTCGGGTGTGCAATCAGGAGTCGTGATGCCCAGAAAATCAAAAGCATTCAAGAGCAAGCAGCGAGAAGCCCAGAAGGCAAGTCGCAAAGGTGACACGAAAAAGGCGAACGAGATCTGGCAACAGATCATCGTGGACCGGGTAAAACTGAAAGCCGAGAAGGCCGAGAAGAGAGCGGCCAGGAAAGGGCGGGCGGTAGCCTGACCGACCCGGTAGAAAAGCAGCATTGTTTCTGATCTCTGCCCGGGACTGCACGCCTTCGGTTTCCGGTGCGGCACATCGGATGTGAGGCCTGTTAATCAGGCGAGTAACCTGCGAGCCGTGCTTTGACACCGGAAGGCTCGACAAGGGGCTGCCGGTGCGGTGCGCTACTCCATGCTCACCAGGCTAGCCGCAAAGTCGTCCAGAAATGCGGCCATCTTCGCCGTACTGATGGCCGGTTCATAGTACATCGCGGCGACGTTGAGTCGGTCCTGAGCTTCGTTGACGTCAACCGAGATCCCCGTCTGGAAGGGCACCGGCCGCAATCCGTAAACGTTCGTCAGTTCCGCGCCGCAGAACGTGGACATTCCCTTGCTGAATGAACCGATCAGGCCGAGCGGCAGTGAGGGCGCATTTCCCATGCCCGTCGGCATGCCCCTGAGCCCCGTCGCGATGAGCCTTTGATGCAGGACGTTGACCAGCAGGCTCGTGGGCAGGAGCGTGAATCGATGGACGGTCGCAAGCCTCAAGAGCATGGTTCTCGATTGCAGCATTTCCGCCATCTGGTCCCTTGCCAGGTCGGCGACCGCCCTTCGGTCTTGCGCGATCCGCGCGGGTACATACATCGGCAGGGCGTTCGTCAGATTGCGGCAGACCGGTGCGGCCTGTCTGCGTTTTCGGAGATCGATCAGATTCAGCGTGCAGTACCCGGCGTTGTGCGGCAACGGCTTGGGCGCGACGCGGTCAAGGGCCCGGATGGCGCAGGCTCGCACGAAATCTCCGAAACGGGCGAAACCGCACACGCGCAACGAGATCGCCCTGGCCTCGCGAGCCTGCTCGGCGGTCAGCCGGCGAAGCATGAATCGGACGGGCCCGAGCTGGTCAAGGCGAATCCCGTCGCTCAGGCGAACGGTTCGCCAATCTCTTGGACGCAGACTTGTTCCACTGCTGAGCACCTCCCGTGGTTTGAGAACCAGCGGGGCCTCTCGCAGCAGGTCCGCGAAATCGCGGCGGGACTCGTCCCCTGCGGACGCGCAAGACCGGTGGTCGGCCGACTCGCGGTAAAGGCGGTTAAGCTCTTCCAGCAGGGTGACGCCTCCGCGGCCATCCATCAGGGCATGAGGCCAGCGAGCCACCAGCCGGTCGCCTTCGGCAAGCCCGCGAAGCACGACAAACCGAACCGGAGGCAGGCCGCGCAGATCAATCGGCTCGTTGAGCAGGGCCTCGATCCGGCCGTGGATATCGTGTTCGCTCGCATCGGTCAGTTCGCAGATCCGGATCACACAGGACGCGTCGGCGGGGCAGCTATCAAGCCGCCAGCGCGGGCGGCCTGTCACGTCGGAACGTTCCAGCCGGGAGCCCGTGGCCGGATAGACGCGCCACAGGGCCTGCACCGCACGTTTCAGACCGTCCACGTCGATACGACCGTTCAATTCGAGGCACAGGTGGATGTTCGTGCCCGGAAGGCCGATTCGCCGCATCGCTTGGTCGGCGGCGAAGAAGTACAGGTCGAGCGGATTGAGTTCCTGATATCGGGGCAAGGCGTTTACCCAACGTCGTGACATTGCCGGTTCTGGTCGTCTCGTTCATCCTTCACAAGGGTCGCGTCCCCCGTTCAACCGGGATTGAGCAAGGCCTCCACGAAGTCATCGAGGATGCGGTTCATCATCGCCCACCGAACCTCGTAACACAAGCCGCAGATCGCCAACCGTCCTTGCTCGGCAACGACCTGCAAACCGATGCCGGCTCGAGGCAGCGGCGGACGAAATGCATGCACGTACCGAAGCTCCGCGCCGCAGAACCGCCGTCCATCGCGGCCGAAAGCCTGAGAGAAACCCATCGGCAACGAAGGCGGAGCGCCGAAATCGCCTCTCCCCCTGGCCGACGGAGGGTTGATCAACGAGTGCCGCACGATGGCGCCGAGAATCGCCGGCGGCAGCCGCGTGATGTCGAGCACCCGCTTCAAATGGCCCGTTACGAGGCTGCGCTGGATCATCTGAGCCGTACCTTCGTGCAGAAAACGTGCGACCGCCGCGCGATCGGGGGCCATCTCGACCGGGACGTGCAGGCGATCGAGACTGAAGACGTTGTGGCAGACGGGACTGCGGTAGGGCGGTTCGCGGCCTTCGAGGATATATGGAACGGAGTAGACGCTTCCGTGACCGGCCGATTCCGATAGCGCGCGGTGCAAGGCCTGGATCGCGCAGGCACGGACATAGGCGCCAAATCTGGCCGGAGCACAGCTTCTCGCCGAGATCTCTTGGGCGATCGAGCATTGCCGATGATCCAGACGTCGAACGGCGGTTCGCAGCGGCCCCAGGTTGCGGAAGTCGGGGCACGGTGGCAGTTGCAGATCAACGGGCCGTCCGGCCATGTCGGGCCGCAACTCATCGGCCGGGGCCGTTTTCCGCTCCTCGGCCTGCAGACGGCGTCCGAGCCCGTCGAGCAGTTCGTCGCCCGCACTGCGCAGAGAAAGAGGGTCAACTCCCTCCTGGTACAGGCGCTCCATGACGTCCAGAATGATCAAGCCGCCTCGGAAATCCATGAACGCATGAGGCCAGCGAACGACAACCCAGTCGCCTGAAGCAAGACCCCGCAGGACATGAAACTGCAGCGGCGGCAACGTGACCAGATCAATGCGCTGGTTGATGAGTGCGTCGACCTGATGATGGATCTCCGCTTCGGTCGCGGGCTTCACGTGATGGACGCGAACGAGACGGTTGAGGTCCCACGGCGGGCAGTGCAGTCGCCATCTGGGCCGGCCGTCCAGCGCGGAGCATTCCAGTCGGGCTTGCGTGGCAGGATAGAGGCGATGAATCCCGGCAAGCGCCCGCTTCATCCCCTCCGCGTCGACCTGGCCGGCCATCTCCAGATGCGCGTGAATGAAGGCGCCCGGCAATGACAGTCTGGCCCCCGCCCGGTCAAAGGCGAAGAAGAGAAGGTCGAGTGGATTGGGAGTGTGGAACGCAACCGATGTCATCGTTTTGTTGACGGGCGCCGGGATCATCCGGCCCGGCATCATCTCCTGCCAGTGAGATACAAGTCGGACTCGACGAACCTGCCCACAATGTCCATCACCTTGAAGTACAGGCCGCGTTGCCGAAGCACGCACGCGTTTCGCGAACGCCAGTCGACATGCTCCTGGAAACGCCGCCCGATATCGTAGGCGGCCCACCACTGCTCGACGCGGTCCAGTGAGCTTTCAGATTGCAGCGAGAGATACTCCTGAACAGGCGAGCCCATGGCGATTGCGATCGGCCATGCTTTGTCGCGGATTTCCCACCGGGCGGCCTCGCGTTCGATGAGATCCGCGGATCTGGCTCGCCGGAACAGCTCCCCGCCGTCGCCGGCCGTCGGCGCGGCGTTGAAAGTCAGCCGATATGCCGCTCGTTCCGGCGACGATAGGTAGAAATGGTAGTTCTCGGTGGCCAGCGGTTGATGAAACGTGAACCGAAGCTTCCGAACGCCGGAACGGTCGGCTTCGACCACCGTGGCGTCAAACGGAAAACCCGGTTTTCCTCTGATCACCATGCCGGGAGTCAGGGGCGAGCCCGGTCGCATGCCGTCGATCAGCATCTTCCCCGGCAGGCCGGAGAAGTAGCCCGGCGGCTCCGTGGAAACGGTGAACTCATGGTCGTTCAGTTGTTCGACGACGCAGGGCTTGGTCATCATGAGCGGATGCGGAGCGAACGTCAGCGTGTATCCCTCCAGGTCGGCAGTGGTCCATGCCTCGCGCATTGCGTCCGGTGCGTAGATGGCGGCAATCGGCAAGTTGATGAAGAAAAGCTTGCCGCCCGGCGCCGGAGGCCGGGAGGTCGACTCGACCATATCGGTGTACACGATTTGCTCCGAGCGGATGATTCCCCACCACGCCAGCCGGTAGACGCCTAGCGACCAGACCGTCGCCCCGATGACCAGAAACGCGACCGTTTTCCTCCACGCGGCCGTCACGCCCGCCAGAAGAATGGCGACCACAATCGCGTAAGGCACCGACGCCAGGTAGCTGAAGTGCGGCATGGCAAAGACCGGAACGACCGGAGCGAACGCCGCGATGCACCACAGCGGCCATACCCAGCGGCCCCCTTTGCCCTTGGAGACGGCGACGTACCAGACCGCGACCAGTCCGACAAGGACGGCCATAACCCCGTGAGCCAACAACTCTTCGCGAGCCACTCCCTGATAGGTGGCCAGTCCCATCAGCATTGGCGTGTAGAAAATCTGTGAGAAAAGCAACTGCAACAACTTGCTCGCGGCCCAGTAGCCGGACTTCCATCCGGTCAACTTCGTGAAGTAGATGTCGGGCACGTTTCCGACGTCAAAGCTGGTCCATCGCCAGGCGACGAACGCCAGCGTCAGCACCCAGAAGACCGCATGGTAAGGAAGTCGCCGGCTGAAATGTCGCCGGCCGCCGTAGCTGACGTCGAGAAGGAAAATGACAAAGGCAAAGATGACCGCCGTCTCACGGCTGAGGATCGCCAGGATCCACAATAACACCGGCAGCGCCTCGCGAATCCATCGAGTGACGAACCATCTGGATGGCGATCCCAGTGACACAGACATGTACGCGGCGACGGCCGCTGTGAAGAAGAATGTGCCCACTACTGCGTTCCGGGCGGCCGTCCAGCCAAGGCTGAAAAACGAGTGCGGCAGGATGATGAACAGGACCCCGGCACAAAAGGCCCAACGTCGTTCCAGGCCGGCCTGGAACGCGAGCCAGTACACCAGCAGAGCCATGAACCAGTGCCAGCACAGGGCGCAGGCGTGGATGATCCTTGGGTCGCCGTCGCTGAAAACAAACTCGGCCTTGGCTATCGCCATCGCCACCGGGCGAGGATACCGCCAGACCGCCGGCCTTTCCTGCCACCAGAGGTGATTGAGCTTGCCGGAAAGATCGATCGTCGCCGACTCCATCAGCTCCGAAGGACTCCAGCCGTACTTGCGGAACGCCGCACGGTGCCAATGATCGTCGAAGAACAGACCGTCCCAGATGCTGACTCCGTGGGCCGCCAGAACGATCAGGGCCAGACCCATGCCGCAGGCGACACCTCGCGCGGCGTTTCTCGGGGGGCCGGGCAGGCATGATGGCATTGTCTGCTGGCTCATTGTCTCCGGAAGCTTAGCGATGGCCCATGTCGGCGGCAAGCGCGATCAACGACCACCGATCATGGCACGAGAAAGAAGGGACGCGGGATCTCGTGAATCGTGCGCGTTTCGCCGATCCGCGGCGGGCTCGCTCGCACAAAACGTCCGTTTTCCCACAGCATGAACTGGTACGTCGCGTCGTCGAGGCTGCGGTCGAACTCCAGCAATACTCTGCGCACGCCGGTCGGCTCCGCGTCAAGCGGAATTGCTGCAAACGCGCTTGTGCGGTAGTGAATCGTGCCGGGCTCGACGGGTCGACCCGTGCGGAAAAGACGCTCGAACCGCTGATCGCCAAGCGGTGTGCCCAGCGAGGTCAGTGTCATCCGGCGATCATCCTGACGGTGCCACTGCAGCCCGCGCCGGCCCATCTGTACCAGGTGAATCCGCGTTCCGGCATCGTCATGCATGACCGCCCAAGTCGCCAACTGGAAGGTGGACAGCAGGCTGGAGGGGCTGTTGAAAACGAGGACGTGACGCGGCTCGGGGCGTTCGCGATCGATGTCGGCGGCGGCGATGGCCGCACGATCCAGCCCCCCCATGCTTGAGAAGAAGTAGCCGCGGAGCAGCGTACCCGGCACGGGCAACAGAAGCCCACGGAACACCACGATTGCAGCCAGGGTCAACCGTGCGATTCTTCTCTCGCGCAGCGCTATGCTCCATCGCCCGACATGGTGCAGCAGCAGAGCGATCAGCATCGAGGTTCCGATCGAGGTGTTGAGGAACAAGCGGTCCGAAGGATCGGCGCCGGCCTCCGGGATGAATGAGAACACGGCCAGGCCCAACGCCAGGAACGCCGCCGGTGTCCAGCGGATGGTGCGAGCCAGAATCCAGAAGACTGCGATCGAGACGATTGCCGCCGCCGGCAGCACCCATGGCATGGTGTCCCGCAAAGCCGCGGCAATGTCGGCGCTGAACCCGACAAACAGACTTACGCCGGCCAGCGGCATGATGGTTGCCAGCCGCGAGAAATACTGGCCCGGGTCTCGCCAGGGAGTCGGATACAGAAGTGACTGCGTTCCGTAGCCGGCCGACGCGTACCAGCAGACATAGGCCCCGGCGGCAAGAACGATGGCCAGGAGCGGTCGCGACTTGACCACCGCCGCGAGCCGGCCTCGCAACGACGGCGCGGACGCCGCTCGCGGGTAGAGCCATTCGTGGAGAACGGCCACCGGCAGGCCGATGATCCCGGACTCCTTCGCGCCGCATGCAAGCAGAAAGCAGACGACCGCCGACACCAGCATCGTGTGCCCTGCCCGCGCCCAGTAAGCATGTAGCGACAGGAGCATCCCGACCAGGAACACACCCACCCACAAGGCATTGCGATTGGCGATCCAGCCGACCGGCAGACTGTGAATGTCGCTCAAGGCCATGATGGCCATCGCCCAGGCAAGAGCGCTCCCCGGCAGCTCTAGTGCCCGATACAGTCGATAAACCATCACCAATAAGACTGCAAAAAGCCCCAGGCTCGTCAAGTGGTAGCCGGGCGCCCAGTCTCCATATAGCCAGTGATCCGCCGCGATGCTCAGACTGGTGACCGGCCGGAAGAACCGGATCTTGAAGTCCGCGTCCGTCCACCAGGGATAGAAACCCCACTCGAACAGCGGGTGTCCCGGTTCGGGGCGGACGCCGAAGTCGAACAGGTTCCAGACCCGCGCGGGATCACCGTGCTCGATTCGCCGGAGCATGAACTGGTGTATGTAGTCATCGTACAAGAACCCCCACCGAAGCGAAGGCAGATGCGAGGCCACCCCGGCACAGATCACCAATCCCGCCAGCAACCCGGCTCGCCGAGAGCAGCGCCCCTCATCAAGAGGCCGGCCGGCAACAGCGTCCATGTGATGGGTGATCGGCGTTTGCGCTCGCATGTCTCAAGTACCTTGCGCCGGGCTCTCCTGCTGAAGGGAACTGATACGCTTGGCCGGAATCCCTGCCCAGAACTCATGTGGACCGACTACCGTTCCCGGCAACAGCAGCGATCGGGCACCGATGACACATCCCTTTCGCAGCCGCACCCCGGCCAGAATGCTGACTTCGCCTCCCACGAGAACGTCGTCCTCGATAATGGTCTTCTGAATGGTGACCTTGTCCGCCTCTTGGATGTGAGCGACGATCCGGGTGCCGTACCCGATGATCACATTTCGGCCGATCTCCACCAGCGAAGGATCCAGTATCTCGGGCTCGGTCGCATAGCACGATTGGGACTTCGGGCCGAAGATCCGACTGACCAGCCAGCACAACGGAGGCAGATTGGCCAGATGGAAAACCAGGAAACCGGGAAAAGGAACTTGGTAGCGCGCCTTGGTGAGCACCCCCAGAAGAGTAATCCAGACCAGTTGTCGGTCGGGAAAACCCTTCGTCGAGTAGACCCCTTCCCTGGGCGTTGGAATGGGCAAGCGGACAAGAAGCAACTCCAGGAGATAGATCACGTTGAAAAGAATCACCCACTGTCCGATGCGTTTTGCCCAGAGCATCGTGAGGCCAGGATCACCGGCCAGGGGGTTGCCCGCCGGCCAAGCCTGCAACGCCGTCATCACGGCGGTCGTCAGGCCCAACGAGGTGGACCACAACGTCAAGCGAACCCAGAGGTCCAGTAGGAGAAACCCCCATAGGAATCCTCTTTTGTCGGCCGATTTCCTGGCTTGCGGGTCCATCTGGGCTTGAGACCCGGCCCGCAAAGGCGAAGACGTCTGGCTGTGCTCCACGGTCATGGCCTCCCTGGACAACCACACTCGCGACGCGCGGCCTTGCGCGGGCGTCAACGCGAAAACCGTTTATTCGATGTAGCCCAGTTCCTGCAAATGCCGCTCGATGCTTTGCTGCTGTTCGGCGGTAATCTCGAGCATCTCCGCCGGGGCTTGGCCCTCGGCCGGCAACATGCTCTCGGTGAGTTGCCGCAGTTCCCTGCACTTGGCCGGTTCGTGGTCTGCCAGGTTGATCGTCTCGCCGGGGTCGCTCTGCAGATCGTAAAGCTCCGTGGGCATCTCCGGATTGTGCGGCCCATAGGTATACTTGTGCTGCTCCGTTCGCACGCCGCGCACCTCGAGATCTTCGGGCAGACCCGTCAGCGAGAGATAAGCAGGCAGGCATTCCCAGGGTCGCCCCTCAACCAGCGGCTTGAACGATCGGCCGTCGATGTTGCCCAGTTTCTCAGTGTCGACGCCCACGAAGTCCATGATGGTCGGCATAATATCCGGCTGGCGAACCATCCGGTTCCAGGATCGGCCGCGAGGCACCCCCGCCGGGGCGCGGATAACCAGTGGTACACGCACCACGTAATCATACAGCGAGATGGTATGGCCTTCTTGCATGTTTTGCTTGTAAGAACTCGCCCACAGACGCATGTGCATGCCGAACAGCCGATCTTCGCCGACCGAGTGAACAAAGCGGTTCACTCGGGCCCTGGCTCGGTTCTCATCGAGCAAGCCTCGCCTTTTCAGTACTTCGGTCAGCTTCACAGGGGCACGGAGTTTGAGTAGATCGTGCACGAAAACCAGCGGAGTCAACCTGAGTAGTCGAAGACGATCTTTAAGTCTTTCCCACCGGCCGTAAGCCGGAGTATCTCCGTTGCCCCGTAGCCGCAAGCTCCGCATCAGCGGCACGCAGTGCTCGTAGAATTGTTGCAGAACGCTGGGGCCGGCCCAACGGGCCACACTGAAAGGCACCATGCCCTCGGCCTCATCCACGTGCAGCAGCCGGCGAGCGTAATCCACCGCGGTGCCTTCTCGGTAGGTCTCGGTGTCGAGTTTCTCACCGTGGTCCCCCGTGAAGGCGATGAGCGCGTTGTCCTCCACCGCGGCGAAGATGCGCCCCAGTTGCGCGTCCAGGCTCGACACTGCCCGGTCATACTCGGCCACACCGAAACGCTCGTTGTTGAACTCCGCTTGAACTTGCCTCTTCGGGTGCAGCTCCCAGAGGTGAAGAACCATGAACCAGGGCTGGCGATAGAAGCCGGTCCGTAGGCGTTCGAGAAAGAGGCTTCCCCACTTGGTGTGCAGGTAATCGCACGGGGCACGGTAATTGTAAACCTCAAAAGCACGATCCAGACCCATCTCCGACAGCAGCGGGCCGGTCACCTCCGCATAGCAGTGATAGCCTTCGGCGGCCAAGACATGAGACAATAGCGGAATCCGCTCGCTCAGCCGGTAACCCCAGACCAGGTGAACGCCGTGTCGCGGGCTGTACAGGCCCGTCAGGAGTGCTGCAAAGTTGGGAGTGGTACAGCTCTTTTCGGCGATCGTATTTGGGAAAGAGATCCCTTCTCGGACAAGGCGATCCACATTGGGCGTCTGTCCGGATCGGCCGGCCCCGAGCCAGCGGTCGGAACGACCGCAATCGGCCACGATCAGCAGTATGTTGGGGGGTCTGCTTGTCATGCCGATTGCAGGACGCTGTCGCGGTACGCGGCAGAGTCCCTGGAAGTCTCCTTGTCCCGCATCGCTCGGTACCAATCCCGCATTCGCCTCATGCCCTCTGCAAAACGGGTGCGGTGCACCCAGCCCAGTTCTTCACGCAGCCTTCCGGCGTCGACGACCTGGTCGGTGCTCATCAAGTCGATCATGGCCCGCGTGAAGGGCGGCTCAACCCCCGGCAGCCGGGCCGCCATATCGGCCGCCCATGCCGCCGTGAACGCCAGACGCGCCGGAATATGCCTGGTTGGGCGAGGCATGCCCAGCGCGTCAGCCGTGCTGTTGAGAAACTCGGCCTGAGTGACGACCTCGTCGCTGGCGACGTCGTATACCCTGCCGTGGGCCTTGGCATGCAAGCCGGCCAGAACGACGGCTTCCGCTGATTCGTCGATATACGCGGTCGAAATCCGGTTGGTGCCGGGACCGACGACAAACAAACGCTTGCGGGCCAGCAGCCGCGAAAAGTTCCTTACCAGCACTCGATTGCCCGGCCCATAGATGAATACGGGCCGCAAGATCACCCACGAACAGCCCGCCCGCTCACACTCCGTCCGAACCAGCGACTCGGCCAGAACCTTGGCACGACCGTACAGATTGTACCGCGCCGGAACGGCCCGCGTCTTCTCGGCCGACACCGAACCCCCGGCGGTATTCTCCTTTGAATAGACCGCCGCCGAACTGACGTAAACAAAACGTTGAACGCGCCGGCTCAAAGCCGCATGCAGCAACCGCCGCGTGCCCTCAATGGTCGTCTGTCGGAAGTCCTCCCACTTTCCCGTCATCTCGACGCGAGCTGCGCAGTGAAAAACCACGTCGCCGGGATGGACCAGGGCGGCGCAAGCCTCCGCGTCGGTCAGATCACCGCGGATCGGCCGGGCGTGAAGGGCCTCAACCCTCGCGTCATCCTCGGGTCGACGCACGAGGACGCGGACGCACTCTGCCTGCGGCACCAGAAGGCGAACGACGGCTTCGCCGAGGAATCCCGTACCACCGGTAACGGCTGCCTGCATTAGTCCGATCCTCTGGGACGCCGTGGAATCCAACGCGGAACCCGGTCAAGGTAGGCAGTATAGCTTGTGCCGAAGCGTTTGCGTAGCAGCGGTTCTTCCAGCAACGTGACCTGCAAATGGGCGACGATTATTGCCAGCAGGAAAAGCAGCAGGATGCCCGTCGATGAGAAGATCAGGGACTCGCCCAGCAGCATCAGAACCGCGCTGCCGGCGATCGGGTTGCGGACCCAGCGGTAGATCCCGCAGGCGACGAATTCCCTCGGAGGATCGAACTCCACATCGCCGCCTCGCCCGCGACTGGTGAGCAATCGCGACGAGAGCAGGTAAGCGATCAGGAAAACGACAAAGACGACGACGCCGATCATCCGTCCCGGACGGCCGATCTCGATGTGAAGCGAAGGAACATACACGTCAATCTGATACGCCAGCCAAGGTAGTCCAACAAGCAGCAACGACAGAAAGACGACCGTGTAGAAGACGTAACGGATCGTGACCGGAACGGATTCCAGGAAAGTCGAGAGGCTTCGAGCTGGCGGAGGCTGATCGGTGTGGCCGTTGCGCTGCGGCATCTCACCACCGCACCGCGAAGCCGGCAGTCATCCATTTGCTGGATTCGACCGAGTCGAGCAGAATCGTCTGTCCCGGCTTAATCTCCCCCGATCGAACCATCTCATCAAAATGGAGCAGCAGGGATGTCCCGCCGCAGTAACCCGTCTTGCCGGCGCGGAATCGCAATTGTTCCCGGGTGATATGGAAGTACTCGGTGAACAGATCGATGTTGTCCTCGTAGAGCTGTCGGGTGGGAATCGATGCCACAATGGCATCAATCTTGTGCGGATCGATCCCCAGAGCCCGGGTCATCCGCACGAGCCCCTCGAAGAGCAGCTTGCCGGCGCTGCGATTGACGGCGGAAAAATCCTGGTCCAGATGATGCGTACCGAGTTCAAACACGTGAGGGATCTGATGCTCGACGTCCACCAGATCGGCGACGCCGCCGCCCGCCGTCATCCCCGCGGGCATCCCGCCGCCGACTGACTCGACATAGGTTCCCAGCAATTCGTGTTGCACGTGGTTGCTGCCCGGGGCCATTGCCTGGAGCAGGACGGCACCGCTGCCGTCGGCCAGGATATACCTCAACGAGGCCTGCTTCTTGTTGATCCGGCTCTGATTGTAGTAGCAGTTCCGAAGATAGACACTGGACAACTGCGAGTAGACGACCAGAGCGGTCTTGTATCGGCCACACCGAAGGGCGTCGCAGGCGATCTGCATGCACTTGCCCACACCCGCACAATTGGAGTGGATCTCCATCTCGGCGCATTGCTTGATCCCCAGTCTTTCCTGGAGTATCGCCGAGGTTGGCGGCGTCGAGCAATCGTAGCTCGGGCAGCTCAGCAGAAGCAGTTCGACGTCGTCGGGTTGCTTGCCTGCGGCCTGGAGGGCCCGCCTTGCGGCTTCTTCCGCCAGCGAGGCGACCGTATGAGTCAGCCTGTGGGTCTTGGGGTCAATGGCAAAATGCCGGAACTCCACGCCGCTTGAAGCCAGCATACGAGAGGCCACATTCTGAATGTACGACTTGACGTTTTCCGGGGCATGGTCCAGCGGCCCCAGGATCTCATCAAGTCGATCATTCGGCACGGGGTCTCCCGGGAGAAATGAACCCGTGCCCACAATGGAAACGCGGTGGAAATCAGCGCTCACGTATCGATCTCTTTCGCTCGTGCTCTGACTATGCTACCCTACTGCCTTGGTTAGTCAGCCGTCGTTGTAAGACGCGTATATTGTCGCAGGCGTCCGCAACTGTCAACATGCCCGGAGACAGAACACGGCCGGGAAGCGACGGGCAAAAGCGGCATTGGATCAGGGACGCACATGCCTTTATCCCCTATTTGTTGGGCCAGAGGCGGCAAGGAAGCCCATGAATAGCATCGGTAATACACGGTCCCGGTTTCACGGCGCCGGCGGCTTTCCGCGACGCTTGGGAGTCGCTTATGGCTAGGTGGATCGTGCGCTTGTGTGCGATTGCCGGGCTGGGAGCCATCGTTTGGCTGACCTATCGGCAGTTCAGGCCGCGAGAGTATGTTCAAATCCGCACCGTCGAAGTCAGTCGCGGTCCTCTTTGTCTGACAGTGACGGCGACCGGGCGTCTGGCACCCACGACCCAGGTTCTCGTCGGCTGCGAAGTCTCTGGAACCGTGGGCGAAATCTTCGTGAACCACAATGATCGCGTCAAGAAGGGGCAGGTTATAGCCCGCCTGAAACCAGAGCTTTTCCAGGCGGAACACGAACAGGCGAATGCCGAGCTGGCTCGGGCCCAGGCCACCCTACGCCAACTGGAAGTCCAAGAGGCTGAGGCCAAACGTCGATTTGAGAGAATCCAGAGACTACAGGCCCAGAACGCGGCGGGCGACGAGGAGTATCGCACCCTGGAGGCTGCCTGGAAAGCTGCCACGGCCAGCACCGAGGCAGGTCGCGCAGCCGTCCGGGGCGCGCAGAACGCAGTCGATCTGACGAAATACCGTCTTGGAAAGACTGAGGTTATTTCACCCATCGACGGGATTGTCTTGGATCGTCGGGTCGACGTGGGCCAGACGGTGGCTGCTGCCCTCATGACGCCCGAGCTTTTTGTGCTGGCGGAGGATCTTTCGCGAATGGACCTGTTGGCCGACGTGAGCGAGGCGGACGTCGGTTACATCTGCCCCGGCCAGCAGGCGACTTTCACTGTCAATGCCTATCGTGATCGCGAGTTCTCCGGCACCGTTCGACAGATTCGCAACCAACCCCACACCGTCGGAAACGTCGTGACCTATGCAGTGGTGATCGAGGTTGCGAACAACGAGTTGCTTCTTAGGCCGGGCATGCCCGCTGATATCAGCCTTGAAGTTGCCCGACAAGACGACGCCTTAAAGGTGCCCAACGCGGCCCTGCGGTTCTTGCCGCCGATTCCTCCGGATGAGATGCGCCGACTCAAAGAGAAAGCCGATTGGCCGCCCACGCCGGAACCGATCCCGGTCGCCGGTGACCTGCGGGCCACGAGCAGGCCCGATGAGGTGAGCCTTATGCCCCCCCCGATCCAGCCCGGTCAGGGATTCCTGTGGCGGCATGTGAACGGAGCGTGGACCATGGTCCCGGTGTGGACGGGTTACAGCGATAACCGCGAGACGATCCTCTACCCGCGCCAGGGCGTTGAGGAAGGCATGACCTTTGTCGCAGAGTACATCGTTTCCAGGAGCGACGCCCAGAGTGAGTTTCAGAAAGCCATCCTGATGACCGCGCCGGAGAACCGGCGGTTTTGATCCGAGCATGATGAAACCGATTGTCGAACTGGTGGATGTCCATAAGGTCTATGACATGGGCGAGGTCAAGGTACACGCTCTGTGCGGCGTGAATCTGACCATAGCGGAGGGCGAGTTTACCGCCATTATGGGGGCCAGCGGCTCGGGCAAGAGCACCATGCTCAATGTTCTCGGCTGCCTGGATCAGCCCACACGCGGACGCTACATCCTTGATGGGCAGCCGGTCGACGACCTCGACGAAGAAGAACTTGCCCGGTGCCGCCGCATGAAGCTCGGGTTCGTTTTTCAGAACTTCAATCTGCTCCATCGCAGCACGGCCCTCGAAAACATCGAACTGCCGCTCGTCTATCTGGGCATCGGCGTGCGGGAACGTTATCGTCGGGCCAAGGAGGTCCTGGAGGTCGTGGGCTTGGCCGACCGGATCAACCACATGCCGTGGCAGCTTTCGGGCGGGCAGCAGCAGCGCGTCGCCTTGGCCCGGGCCCTGGTGAGCAACCCGCGGCTGCTGCTGGCGGACGAACCGACCGGCAACCTGGATTCCAGGACTGCGGCCGAGGTGCTCGAACTGATCGCCAGACTCCATCGCGAGGAATCGCTGACCGTGATCCTGGTGACTCACGATGCCGAGATCGCCTCGCGGGCCCATCGCATCGTGATGCTGCACGACGGCGCCGTGGTTCACGACCAGCCGTCGCCGCTGTGCGGCGGACCGCCGATTCCGGCCATTAAGAGCCTCGCGCAGGTAAGTTGCGGCGGCCCCGCTTCAGACGAAAACGCAGGAGGCCGGCCGTGACCGCAGTCGTCTGGATCGAGAGCTTCCGGATCGCCTTCCGAGAGATGCGCCGCCATCGCACGCGGAGCATCCTGACCATGCTGGGAGTGGTCATCGGCGTCGCGGCGATCATCGCGGTGGTGTCCATCAGCCAGGGAGCCAAGCACAGCATCCAGGGACAGATCGCCAAGGTCGGAAGCAATATGATCCTGATCATCCCCGGCTCGACCAGCCAGGGGGGCGTCCATGGCGGGGCCGGCTCGGCCAAGACCCTGACGATCGAAGATGCCGAGGCCCTCCAGCGCGAATGCTCGGCGGTCGCCTATGCCGCCCCCGTCAGCCGGCTGGTCTGCCAGGTGGTCAGTGAGTTGGGAAACTGGTCGACCCCGGTTAGCGGGACCAATGCCGACTACCTGAGAGTCCGATCGTGGGGCGTGCAGGCCGGTCGTCCGATGGAGCCGCGAGACGTTGTCAGCGGCGCCAAGGTCTGTCTTATCGGCAAGACCACCGCCCAGAACCTCTTCGGCCAGGAAGACCCGGTCGGCCAGCGGGTCCGGATCAAAGGCACGCCGATGCAGATTGTCGGCGTGCTCGAAGAGAAAGGGCAAAACCCCCTTGGATATGACGAGGACGACTCGATCATCGTTCCGATCACCACCTGCTTCCGTCACCTCGCCGGTGACAACCGCGTTCATGCGCTGGTCGTCTCCGCCGTCGGCGAAAAGGAAATCCCGATGGCCATCAACCAGATCAGGACCGTGCTGCGACACCGTCACCAGCTTCGCGAGGCGGACCTCGACGATTTCACCGTCAAAAGCATTTCCGAGGCCGCCAAGACGGCCGAGAAGGCGTCCAACATCATGACCGGCCTGCTGGTCACCATCGCCGGCATCAGCCTGTTGGTCGGCGGCATCGGCATCATGAATATTATGCTGGTCACGGTCATGGAGCGAACGCGTGAAATCGGCGTCCGCATGGCCCTGGGTGCCGCCCGACGGATGATCATGCACCAGTTCATGATCGAGGCCGCGACGCTGGCCGGCGTCGGCGGCGCGCTGGGCACCATCCTCGGCGTGCTCGGCAGCAGTTTCATCTCCAACAAAACCGGCATCCCCGCGATGATGACGCCGTGGCTGATCATCGGTCCGATGACCTTTGCCATCATTGTCGGGGTGGTCTTCGGCCTGTTGCCCGCCCGCCGTGCCTCGCGGCTCAACCCCGTCGAATCTCTCCGCCACGAGTAACCCGGGCGATGCCGACGCCCCCCACGGCAGGTCGCTCCCTTCACAAGGGGAGTTGGAGGGGTCGTTCGTTCGCCCTTCGTAAGAGGGAGCCGGAGGGGGTCGCGGCGCACAGGCTCCGCCCCGGCGGACCATTTGATCTGGTGGTCTATTGGTCTGTGAATACAGCAGTCGATCTCGAAAAAAGAGCTGCGTCCCATCCTTGTTCTGAACACAGATACTGGTAGGATTTGAGGGTCGGGTCTGAAGGCCACAGACCCGGCACGGTCACGACGGCCGTGGAGGCAACGGCCCCGGCAATCGTAGACAGGGCCAGCACATTGGACCCGAGGGATGCCGCGGCCCCGTCGCTCCTTACCGCGAAGGCCCATACAAAAGGCGAACGGAATCCTCGGGGGGAACGCGGCGACGACACCGGTCCAGGCGCCCGACTCGAGAGTGAGCACAGGTGAGCGTTCATGTCAGTACTGGTTCGTCGCAGTGTCACAGGCACCCTCTTCTCGATGGCGTTTCCCATGCTGGCCGGCACCTTCGCCATGAACGCGTACAACCTCACGGACACGTGGTTCATCGCCCAGTTGGGCACGCTCCCGCTGGCGGCGATGGGGTTCGTCTTCCCCGTCGTCATGCTGCTGACGTTCGTGGCCGGCGGAATCGCGACGGGCATCACCACTCTGGTATCCCACGCTATCGGTCGGCACGATCACGACGACGCCGCCAGGCTCGTCACGCACGGTTTGGCCCTGACGATCAGCGTGGCGGCAACGATGTCCGTTGGCGGGTATCTGAGCATCACGCCGATCTTCAGACGTCTGGGTGCGGATACCCAGACGCTACCCCTTATCGGCGAATACATGCGCACCTGGTATCTGGGAGCGATGTTCATGGCCCTGCCGTTTCTGGGCAACGGCATCCTGATCTCCACGGGCGACTCCAAGTCGGCCAGCCGATTCATGATTTTGGGAACGGTGCTCAACTTAATGCTCGACCCGATCATGATCTTCGGTTACCTGGGCTTCCCGGCGATGGGCATACGCGGGGCGGCGTTGGCCACCGTGATCGCGCAGGCGATTTCGACGGTATGGCTTCTTCATCTGCTGCGGCACAGGCACCGTCTGCTGGCGTTCAAGGCCGGCCGGCTGAGTGAATGGTTTGCCTCGTTCCGGCGGATCCTCGGCTTTGCGGTGCCAAGCATCCTGAGCATGATCCTGATGCCGATCTCCGCTGCGGTGATCACCAGGTTGATCAGCCACTTCGGCAACGAGCCGGTGGCGGCCTGCGGTGCCGCCGGCCGCCTCGAGATGTTCGCCTTCGTGGTTCCGATGGCGCTGGGCATTTCGCTCACACCGTTCGTGAGCCAGAACTTCGGGGCCGCTCGGGTGGACCGCGTTCGCGAGGCGCAGAAGGTCACCACGTGGTTCGCTCTCGGCTACGGCGGGCTGGTGGCGGTGGTTTTCTTCCTGAGTGCCCCATGGCTGGCGTCGGTCTTCACGGATGACGCGAAGGTGGCCCGCGTCCTTATCTCCTACATTCGTATTATCTCCTTCGGTTATGGGATGATGGAAGTGCATCGGTATTGCGGTTTCTTTTTGACGGGCCTGCACAAACCCGTCTGTGCGACGGTGCTGAATGCCATCCGCGTGCTGGGGCTGCTGATCCCGCTCTCCTACCTCGGGGCACACCTCTACGGGGTGATCGGTGTGTTCGCCGGCCGCCTGGCGACGGACCTGATCGTCGGCAGCATCGGCATCATCTGGGTATCGCGCACCTTGCGTTCCTTCCGGACGAATGTGAACCCGACGACGGAACCGGCCACGGCCCGCGCGGAGATAGTACTGCAGTAAGACAAGAAAACGACAGGAAAACGTGTCACCCATTAGCCCCCGTCTTGTCAAGCGCAGAAAGCTCCCTTAGCGAATCTTTCTTTGTCAGAACGACCGCCTGAAATCGCCGACGTTGCCGGGCGCCATCCCCACGGCCATGCGTAGACATGTGGGGGTAGGGCCGACGCCCCCGTCGGCCCATCTCCGCGCGGCCCGGAATCCTTTCCGGGCCGCATCCCCCGCGGAATCCTTTCCGCATTCGGCATTCATGACGACCGCGATCCTCCGCGAGAAGGTAGGGCAGGTCCGCCGGGTGCCATGCCCACGGCTTTGCGTGGGCATGCGCCTCCAAATGTATCCTGAAGCAGGTAGGGCAGGTCAGAGCCCTGCGGAGTCGCCCCGACGAAGCAGGGCGCCGACCTGCCGCCACCCTGACCGCTCCCCCGCGCCACACAAACCCAACGTCAAGCGCAACCGCGATTCGCCGCCGCTCCGCTCCACCCGCCCGTTGCGGAGCACCCCCCGTGTTTTGTCCCTTGTCTGGCTGACGACTGAGAGCTGATTGCTGAAAGCTCCCTTGCCCGCTCTTTGAAATCTGAAGACCAACCCCCTCCGGCCCAAACCCAGGAGCCAACACCTCAAGAACTCTCTCCGACCAAACAAACCCAACCCGCTCGGCCCGGAATCCTTTCCGGGCCGCATCCCCCGCGGAATCCTTTCCGCATTCACGTATGAATGACGATCGGAATCGTCGGCAGAAGGGTCCCAGATGGGAATCTGGGACCAGCGGGTCACAGCCCCGCCAAGTCGCCCCGACGGAGTAGGGCGCCGACCTGCCGCAGGCCTGACCCTGTCATTCATGCCGGCCGACTTCACTCGTCGAGCAATATGGGTACCAGCTTCTTCATCTCGCGCTGAGCGTTGACGCTTCGAACGATGCCTTTCCTGTCGATCAGGAACATCGCAGGGATTACGTCGATACCGTGCTGCCGGGCAAGTTCGTGCCAACCCGGTTTCGCCGTGTCGAAGAGCTGAGGCCAGTTCACATCCGGGTTCTGAGCAAGGAACTTCCGCAAGGCCGGAACTTCCCTGTCGCAACAGACCCCGACAACCATGAGGCCCTTTTTCCCGTACATGTTTCGGACCTCTTTCACCTGCGGCAGTGACTCGCGACAGGCGGGACACCAGCTCGCCCAGAAGTGCACCAGAATCACCTTGCCCTTGAGCGAATCCGTGGAGAACGGCTTGCCGGTCAGCAGTTTACCCTCCAGCACCAGCGGCTTGCCCCTCAACGCCGCACGTCGCTCGGCCGGGGTCATCGTTGCCAGATCCAGGGCGTTCTTCAGAGTCTTGTCAGGAAGCTTCTCGACCACGTCGGAGATCTGCTTGATTTCCTCCTTGGAAAGGGCTCCCGCGTACACCACCGCCTGAAGAGCCGTCGCCGCCCCGGGTGGAGCAGCGCCCTCGGCGCCCAGCAGGGCGGCGAATTCGTTCATCGCGGTTTTCCGTTGTGAGGTGTCGGCGGCCACAATAACCCTCGAAGCGGCCAATTGGATCTTGGCCCCGCGGTCGCCGCTCTCCGCGGCTGTCGTCAGGTTGGTCTTGATCGAATCGTTGCCCAGGGCCAAGGCGATGACTCGGTACCACGCCGAGTCGCCGGCCAATGATTTGTCAAACCTGGCCCGTCGTTCGAGGCATTCAATCGTCTTCTGAAGAATGGGCATCGCGGCGGGGGCGACCTTGGCCCGGACGGCCGGATCGCGCAGCGTCTTGGGATCCTCCGGCATGGCCTTCTTGAGGCTCTCATGCAATGCCTCGAATTCTTGTTCGAGCTGGGTCCGTATGTCGGGCTTCTTCTCGGTTCGCGCCGCCGCCAGTGTATCCGCCGCCGCGAACGTCGCCGCTCCGCAACCCAACAAACACATTGCCAGAAAACGTTGCATCGCTATCCTCCATTCCTTGCCATTGCGGTATGCAAGCCGGCGGTTCAGCGCGCCTCGTCTCAACCTGCCAATCCGTCACGTCGCCCCTGCTGCTGTCCCGGCATGAGTCTCAGGACCGGCTTCCCAGACAATGAACGTCAACATCATGAAATTGATGATTCGCCGTGTCACCCGCTGCTTCCCGCACGGCCGAGCCTTGCTCTTGACCACGTAGAACCCGCTCAGCTTGTCGTGCCATGCCTGTTTGTGCTCGTCAAACAGAATCCACAGATGATCGAGTGCGAAGAACAGCAGAAGAACCACCGCCACGAACGATCGGAACAGAAGGACCAAAGCCGTTGGTTTGCCGTCCAGCATATAGGCATAGCGGATTCTGAAGAGTCGATAGCCCGGTGTGCCCTTCAGTGACAGGCGGAAGCCGAGCATGTACAACACGAAAGCTATCGTGAACACGAAGGCGAGAACCGCATCCTCCTGCTCCTCAGTCCATGGACTCGATGAGATGGAAATGCAGATTCCGCCTATTAAGATGGACGCCAGGATCACCAGAATGATGTCGAAAAGCAGCGCTGCCGTCCGGCGGATGAAACCGGCGTAGTCCTCGTGTTTGTAAGCCGGCCCTGTCACTTGTGACATGCCGTCAATCTCCTGGGCGACTGATGCACCGAGGTCCGTGCCTCTTCTCAGGCTACCCAAAAAGCCGGATCGTCCTGCGAGCGATGCGCTCCCTCCGCGACGGTCAGCCTGGTTATGATGATAACACTTGTAACAACGGCACAAACAGATCAATCTGGTGTCAACAACCGGCAGAGCCCGCCCTGCCCGACGGGTCCGTGACAGCCCGGCCGGGGGGCCTCTTTCAGAACCGCGACCGCAAGGGAGCGGCGCTTCCTGTGATGTTGCAGATTTGCGGTTTGGCCCCTCGCCTTATGAAACCGCCCCCAGCATCGCCGTTGTCTGCATGTCCTGCGACGAGGCCGCATGTCGGCAAGAGGCGATCCACGCCCGCATGGCGCTGAGCGTTTGTGGCCATTTGCTCGACAACCGGCGTTTCAGAAAGGCGGCGTAGAGCCCGTCGCCGGCGTCGATCAGATCGCGCAGTCTGCTCATACGATCCTCGAAGACCGCCCTGACGCTGTTGGCATCCTCAGGTGCCGGCAACTGCACGCCGCTGAAGGCCATCGCATCGCCCCGGAGGGCAAAACTGAAGATGCTGCCCTGGGCTTCGATCTGCATAGCCGCCCGCACTGGCTGCTTGCCGCCTGATAAAGCGACCAGGGCTTCGGGCAGACGCGTCGGGCTGTCTGAGCTGACCGCCACCGACCCGCTCATCCTGAACGCGCACTGCATCTGCATTGACTTCTCGAACAGCACGGTCACCGCTCCCGACTTGGCGGTCGTTATGGTGGAAGACTCAACTTGCGTCGCATACCACAGCCAGGTCAGCCACTCGGTGCCGAGGAAATCGTTTGTTCGGCCTTCATCTGAATGCGCGTCCGGAGTCTCGCCTGCCCCTTCGGGCGGAGTCACAAAATGAGCCGGCCGGCAATCCTCGAACAGCCGGTTTTCGCCGCTTGCCGCCGCCCATCGCGCCGCGATCTCGCCCGCCGAGGCCGCCACGACGCCGCGGTCGAAGGTCTCGCGGAACAGCAGCATCAGCGATTCGGCCGCCGAGTTGCTGGTCGAGCCGAAGTAGAGTTCATTGCGCGTCAGATCCCAGAACACCGGGATTTGCTTCATCCGCCTGAACGCGCCGCTCTTGGCCTCGGAGTCCAAGCGCGCCAGAGCCTGCTCCCTGGCCTCGCGGCGCTGGGCCTTGCTGAGGAACTCGCGGCCGGTGGCTCGCAGCATCGCCTGCTCGTTGATCTTCTGGTAGCTGCGAACCAGTTCGGTCGGTGGCTTGTTGGTGTCGATCCGCAGAGCGAAGTACAAGCCGTCGGCCACTGCGTTCTTGGCGAAGTCGAACTCGGTGTCGAGAATGTGTTCACCGGTGCTCCACCCGATTTCGCTGTGGTCGGCCGTCTGAATGCTGTCGGCACCGATGGCCTTGGCCGCCAATTGTCCGAGCAGCGCCTCATCCACACGCTGGGGGCTCCGCCCCGAAACGAAAAACCGCTTGAAACTGAACGATCCCCTGTCAAACGCCATGACCAAAGCTCCCCGTAAACAAACGCCGCGAGGCGAACGTCAACCCATTCGAGCGTTCATCCGTTGGTGCGGGGTGCCATGGTAGGCAGGTCGGCCATACGGTCAAACCTCCCGAAGCCTTCGCGAGTGGTTGGGGTGTGAGTAATGGGGTCAGGCGCCTGTGAGTTTCCCAGATGTCTTGTGAGTGCTCAGCGATCGTCTCTTTGTGGTCCGGCGATCGGCGGCAGCGGACCATAAAGAAAAAACGCCGTCGCCAGCAGTCCGGCGGCCATGATCGCCAGCAGCTCGCGGTTGGGAGATTCGACGAAAAGCTTGTGCCACGGCCAGGCCGGAAGCCATTGCCTGAGTCTCAGCACCCACGCCGGATAGGGGTTGATCGGCGGAAGGGGTTCCTGTGCACCTTCCAGCATCGATAGATCCAGCCTTGTGCTGGCCAACTCCGCTGCCGGCCACTGGATGATCTGTTCCCCTTCAAACCGGTAGTTCAGTTCGCGGCGGATGATCCGCTGGTTGACCTGCGGATCCGCCTTGATGGCCTTGATCCGCTCTTCATTTCGATTTGCCTGATCCTTCAGGTCCGCCACCAGCCGTTCCAGCTTCTGTTCCGTCTCCATGATCTGTTCGGTTTCAGCATAAATGGGAGCCAGCACGCAGGGGGCGAAAACGGCCATGGCCAGCACCGTCAGCGCCCAGAACATGATGCAATGCTGGGCGACAACGCCCCCGGGGCTGTCCGCCCGACCGCCGCCTTGGGCGCCCTGTTCGGGGTGGATAGCGGTCTGGTTGTCCTGCTCGGTTGGGCAAGTGTCGGCGTCCATGCCCGAACCTCTGTCCGGCCGTTACTTGTTCCAGAACGTGCCTCCGAAGACGGCCTCGTCTCCGAGGTGTTCCTCGATACGGAGCAACTGGTTGTACTTTGCGACCCGATCGCTCCGTCTGACGCCGCCGGCCTTGATCTGACCGGCATTCGTCGCTACTGCAATATCGGCAATTGTGGTGTCTTCAGTTTCGCCGCTTCCGTGACTGACCACCGTCGTATAGCCGTTTCGCATGGCCAGATTGATGGTGTTGAGCGTTTCGGTCAGGCACCCGATCTGGTCGGTTTTGACCAGGATGCTGTTGGCGATCCCTTCCCGAAACCCTCGCCCAAGGCGATTCATGAGGGTCGAACACAGGTCATCCGCGACAAGCTGGATCTTCCCACCCAGGCTGGCGGTCAGTTTCTTCCAACCGTCCCTGTCGTCCTCGGCCAGCCCGTCTTCAAGGCTGCGAAGAGGCCATTTCCTGCATAGAGCCAGCCAGCAGTCGATCACCTCGTCGCTGCCGAGGATCCGGTCCGGATCGCTCTTGAAGAGGCAATACCCTACCTTGCCCTTGGCCTTGGCCTCACCGAATAGCTCACTCATGGCCGGATCCAGGGCAAAAAAGATCTGCTCGCCCAGCTTGTAGCCGGCTTTCTCCACGGCCATGGCCATCAGCTCGAAAGCCTCATCATTGTTCTTGAGCTTCGGGGCAAAACCACCTTCATCACCGACGGAAACGCTGTAACCCCTTTCGCTCAGAATACTTGCGAGGGTTTGCTGGATCTCGGCACTCCACCGCAAGGCTTCGCGGAAGGTCGGGGCACCCCACGGTTGAATCAGGAATTCCTGGAAATCCACGTTGTTGTCGGCGCGCCGGCCCCCGTCGAGCATGTTCATCATCGGGACTGGCATGACATGGGCACTTACCCCACCAAGGTATCGGAAGAGCGGCAGTTTGCACGCCTCGGCAGCCGCCTTGGCCACTGCCATCGAGACTGCCAGGATGGCATTGGCCCCGAGGTTGCCCTTGTTGGGGCTGCCATCGAGATTGATCATCTCCCGGTCCACCGACTCCTGGTCGCAGGCATCGAGCCCCAAGATGGCTTCGGCGATCCTCTCGTTGATGTTTTCAACGGCTTTCAGTACGCCCATGCCCCCGTATCGCGCCATGTCCCCGTCGCGAAGCTCGACCGCCTCATCTGCGGCTTTGGACCTCCCCGACGGAACTGAGGCCTGCCCCACACACTCGTTCTCCAGCACGACGGTGGCTTCAATGGTCGGGTTGCCGCAAGAATCCAGGATTTCTCTGCCGTTGACGTAAACGATTGCTGTTGATGACATTGCGAGTCTTGCTCTCGATACAAAAGGAAGGCTTGAAGTCTGCGCCCCGGGTCACCAGCCGGCTTGTCCCAGGCTCGCCGGTCGCCACTATACGGCCGTGCCCATGAGCGTCAAGAACATGGATGCTGGAAGACCCGCGGACACTCTTGGCCGGGGCCAACAACGGGCTGTCTGCGAGCGTTCCCTCATCGCCGCGGACAAGGCCGCCGGTGAAACCCGAACCATGCCCCCGCCGGATTCGTCAACAATACTCGAAGCGTCCGCGAGAGTCGGAAATCTTACGGCCAGGCATCTGTGCGGCTTGCGCGCATGCTCCTGGATCGCAGAGCGCTCGGGTTGCGGCCTGGCCCTTTGCTCGCGCTCGAGGTTCGGAACGGGCCGTCCGGACTGTTGTGGCCCCATGCTCGATCGCAGCTCAGTCCGCCCTTGTGGCAAGTATCAATCTCAATACAATAGCCGGGCTGTTGCCGACTTGACCTGGAATTCGTTTGTTACCCGGACGGTGGGTACCGGGTCGTTTGCTGCGAGCGGAGATTTAGATGCCAAACTACAGTACGACTGACATCCGGAACGTGGCCCTCGTCGGCCACCAATCCTCGGGTAAGACGTCGCTGGGCGACGCCATCCTTCATGCGACTGGGACGACCAACCGGTTGGGCGACGTCAATGCCAAGAGCAGCTACCTCGACTTCATGGACGAGGAGAAGAACCGAGGTTGCTCGATTGATTCCGCCCTTATACACGTCACCCACAAGGGCAGGCAGATCAACGTTGTGGATACCCCCGGCGCTCCGGATTTCATCGGCCCCGCGATCGCAGCCTTGGCCGGCGTCGAAACGGCCATTTGCGTTATCTCGGCCACGGCGGGCATCGAAGTCAACACCCGCCGGATGATGGAGCGGGCCAAGGAGCACGGCCTTGGCAGAATGATCGTGATCAACAAGATCGAGGCCAACCCCGACTGCGCCGGCGTCGTCGCCGCCGTGCAGGAACTCTTCGGCAACGAGTGCCAGCCGATGAACCTGCCGGCCAAAAAGGGTAGGGCGGTGATCGACTGTTTCCAGCAGAGCGACGGCCAGGCGGATATTCTGGATGTGGCCTCGGCGCATACCGCTCTGATCGAACGCGTCGTCGAGGCCGACGAGGCTATGATGGAGCAGTATCTCGAAACCGGCGAGGTCGACGTGACCAGGCTTGGCGCCGTAGTAGCCAAAGCGATCGTGGCCGGAACCTTCGTTCCCATCCTGTTCACCGACGCTCGCGGTGAGGTGGGCGTGTCTGAACTCCTTGACGTTATCGCCGAATTTGCCCCTTCACCCCTCGAAGGCAAACAGCGCGTTCTCAAGGTCGATGAAACTGAAACGCCCGTCAGGCCCGACAGGAACGAGAAGCTCGTGGGGCAGGTTTTCAAGGTCTTCAGTGACCCAAAGAGCAATATCAAGTATTCCGTCTGCCGGATCCATGCCGGCAGCCTCAAGTCCGATTCGCAGATCTATGTTGGCGACGATCGAAAATCGCAGCGGCCCGGACAGCTCCACAAGCTGCAGGGGGCCGAGCACCCCGAGATCGATGAGGGAATTGCCGGCGACATCATCGCCATGGCCAAAATCGAGGCCCACATCGGCGACGTCGTGCGATTCGAGGCCGGCGGCGGGACCATCGCCATGCCTAAGTTCCCGCACCCGATGTTCTCGTTGGCCATTGAGCCCAAGAGTCGCGGTGACGCCGACAAGGTCAGCGGGGCCCTGGCTCGATTCTGTGATGAAGACCCCTGCTTCATCGCCGATCGCGACACGGTGACGCACGAACTGGTGATCCGCGGTGTGGGCGACCTGCATTTGCGGTCGATTCTGTCGCGCATGGCTCAGTACTTTAAGCTCGAGGTCAATACCAAGCCGCCCAAGATCCCTTATCGCGAGACGATCACCGGCAGCACCAAGGACGTCGAGTACACGCACAAGAAGCAGACCGGCGGTGCAGGCCAGTTCGCCAGGGTCATCATTGCCATGGAGCCGAACGAGCGCGGCGCGGGCTATGAGTTCATTGACGAAATCTTTGGCGGAGCGATCGACCTGTCGTTCCGCCCGAGTGTGGACAAGGGTATTCAGGCCCAGATGAAGGAGGGCGTGCTCGCCGGCTATCCGGTCGTCGACGTGAAAGTGCGGCTGACTGACGGCAAGACGCACCCCGTTGATAGCAAGGACATCGCGTTTCAGATCGCCGGCCGCGAGGCCTTCAAGAAGGCCTTCATGCAGTGCAAGCCGGTGCTCCTGGAGCCGATCGTGCACGTCGAGGTGACCGTTCCGAACGATAAGGTGGGAGACATCCAGGGCGATCTCGCGTCGCGTCGCGGTCGGCCGGAAGGCCAGGAAATGCTCCCTGGCGGCCTGAGCGTCATTTCCGCCCGGGTTCCGCTTGCCGAGATGTCCGACTACCACTCGCGGCTGTCCAGCATCACCGGAGGCCAAGGCAGCTTTACTATGGAACTGTCGCACTACGAGAACGTTCCCGGCAACATCCAGCAGCAGATCATCGAGAACGCCAGAAAAGCCCGCGAAGAGGCAAGGGCCTGATCAGCGGCTCGACCGACCTGAACGCTTGCATTTCGCGCGCGGGCACGTCGCGTGTCCGATGGCGGTCTGCGCAGGCCTGCCGCCGGGTGGCGGGCAGTCGCGAGGCGCGCCTCATTCGCGGGTTCTTGCTCTCGCTGCCAGGATCACCTTTTCATCAGTGCCGTGCCTCCGAATGCCATTGGCCGGAGCGTGGCCGGTATGCTGACGGAGGCCGCACAGACAGCTGGCGGCGAGGTCGATGCCGGCACGGGCGACGATGGTTGCGCCTCCTGGCAACGTGTCCCAGATCAGCGCCCAGGCCCGGACGTTGGTGCCCTTGGGACGGTCCTGCCTTCCGGTTGCATAAGACCGACCGGGAAAGATCGGAAGGAGCCATGGAGACGATCTACCTCTCGAGACTCTTGGCTCGAACGGAAACACTATGCCGGTGCATTTCGCCGCTCGGGGGGAACAAACCCCGTTCTCAATTCTGCATTCGCCATTCTTCATTCCCGGGCGCTGCCGTACGCAACGCAGAGGCTGATTGGCTGGTTTGACGTGCAGGGCCTTTGCCAGAAAGGGCTTCGACAACTCGGCTGGATGCGCTGAACGCCTGCGGATTGCCCCTCGCTGCAAGATTACGCGGTGGCGTCTCCATGTGATTCGTCAACACACGAGGCGGGCTCTCTTTCAGCGGCTTGCTTGGCATTGGGCTGCAAAGCAGGATCAGCCCGCTTTCCGCTTTGTCGATCAAGGCTTGGCCAGGCGATTCAGTGTCGAGAAGTACTTGTGGGCTTCGATGAAATCGGCGGCCGCGTATTCGAAAGTGTCCACGCTGAGTCGCCTGACGTTGGGGAGCGCCTCGCAGGCGTGAAGACCCTCCCACTGGCGAAAACGTACGGTGATCGTTGCCGGCAGCGATGGGCGGTACACGGGTAGACGACGTGGTTGCGACAAAACCCTTCCGGTCGTCTCGCGTATTTCCTGTCGAACCATGGCGATCGGCCGCATCTGGGCGGCGTTGAAGGACCAGCCTGTCTTGGTCACCACAAACTCGAAACCTGCCGGGATGGTCTCGCGCACTTGGTCGGCCAGCTTGTCATCTCCCGTGATCATCGCCACCGGCACGCCGAAATGTCCGGCAAACGCCGCCGCCCACTCCGCTTCGCCCACCGGCGTTCCGTTGACCCGCAGTTCCAGAACGTTCCGCGACCAGGTATGTGCAAACGTGGCGTCGGCCGTGGCTGCCCGGGCGTGATAGCCGATCAGAATCAGGGCGTGAAACTCGGGGCTGATGCCTTCGACCATGCTGTTGAGCGGTCCCCAGCCGCTGATCAGCTCAGCCGCAGGATGAAGCTTTTCCAGATCAATGTTGTTCCCGTCACAATGGGCATCTTTGACAACAATCCGACGGGCACCGGCCGCCACGGCTCCTTCAATAGCGGCGTTCACCTCTGCTGCCATCCACTCGCATGCCCGCTCATAACCGGATCCGCCTGATTCCCATTGATGCAGGCCGAATACGCCGCAGATACCTTCCATGTCGGCGGAGATGAAGATATTCATGCGTCAGGTGCTCCTCCTCAGCCGAAAACCGAGGTTGCAGTATACCAACGAACCGCCGGCGACCGCCAATCGCCTTGCCGCACTTGCCCCAAGCGGGTACAACTCTCGCCAAGTGCAAGTAGTTGTCCCCATTGCCTCGGAGGACACCACCCAATGCTGTTGTGCCAGTTGCTGCTGATCTGCCGGTTGGCGGTACTGTCGCCCGCGGACTACTTCAAGATCCAGGTCGTTGACGCCCAGACCGGCCGGGGCGTCCCACTGGTGGAGCTGACGACCACCCACAATGTCCGCTACTACACGGACAGCAACGGCCTGGTCGCTTTCTATGAGCCCGGACTCATGGATCAGCGAGTGTTCTTCACCGTCAAGAGCCACGGCTATGAGTATCCCAAGGACGGTTTCGGCATGGCCGGGACGGCCCTGGACATCAAACCCGGCGGCAGCACCGTCCTCAAGATCAACCGGATCAACGTCGCCCAACGGCTGTACCGCCTCACTGGCGGCGGCATCTACCGCGACACCGTCCTGCTCGGGCTGAAACCCCCGATCAGAGAACCGCTGTTGCATGGGCGGGTCCTCGGCTGTGACAGCATACAAGGGGCGGTCTATCGCGGCAGGCTCTTCTGGATGTGGGGTGACACGAGCTGGCCGGCCTACCCGCTGGGCAATTTTCACATGACCGGGGCCACCTCGGCCCTGCCCTCGGCCGGCGGACTCGATCCGGACGTCGGCATCGATTACGACTACTTCCTTCGCGACAACGGCTTCGTAAAGGAGATGGCTCCTCACCCCGGTCCCGGACCCGTCTGGCTGGACGGCTTGGTTACCCTGCCCGATGAGTCCGGGCGCGAACGCCTCTACGCATTGTATGCCCGAGTCAATACCGCCATGGAGGCCCAGGAACGCGGCCTCATGCTCTTTGATGACCAGAAGGAGATCTTCGAAAAGGTCGTCGAATTCGACCTTAAGGCGCCCGTCAGGCCGGCGGGACATCCGTTCAGGTGCGAGGTCGATGGCAGACGGTTCGTTTACTATGACCCCGGCTACCCGTTCGTACGCATCGCTGCCGACGCCCGGCTGCTAAGAGATTCTGCGAACTATGAAGCATATACCCCACTCGTCCATGGCAGCAGCGTGGAATCTCCCACGTTCGACCGGCGTCCTGACGGTGCGTTACGTTATGCATGGAAGAGGAACACGCCCGGGCTCACACCGGCCGACTTTGCCAGGATGATCAAGGACGGGCTGCTCAAACAGGAAGAGGCGCTGATCCAGACGACCGACGTCGAGACGGGCAAACGCTTCCAACTGCACGGGTCCTCGGTCTGCTGGAACGAGTACCGCCGGCGATGGGTGATGATCGCCTCCGAGATTATGGGCACATCGATGCTCGGCGAACTGTGGTATCTCGAGGCCGACACGCCGCTGGGGCCGTGGGTCTACGGCCGCAAAATCATCACCCACGACAAATACAGCTTCTACAACCCCAAGCAGCACCCGCTGTTCGCCAAGGATAACGGGCGGTTCATCTATTTTGAGGGCACGTACACGGCTTTTGTCTCAGGCACGCCGATGCTCACACCGTGGTATGACTACAATCAGATCATGTATAAGCTCGACCTGAACGATGATCGCCTGGCTTTGCCGGCCCCCGTGTACGAGCTTTCGTTCGAGCCCGGCAAGCAGATGCTGGGGCGGTGGGACAGTGTAACGCCCGGCCGGGACTTCCCGAAGATCGCGTTTTTCGCGCCCGATCGGCAGTTCGCGGGCAGCGTGCCGGTCTATCAGCATAAGTCCGCAGATGGCGCAATGACTCTCATCGTCGGTGACACGGCCTCTGGAGCGGGCGAAACGGCTGACAAGCCGTTGTTCTACGCCCTGCCGGCAGGCATCCAGTCGCCGCCGATGGCCTTGGTCGGACTGCATCTTTCCAAGGCAGGTGACCGTTCACAGGCTTTCTACTCAGTGTCTGCGACAGCTCCCGCCACAGGTGCGGCCCAGGCGGATAAACCGCTCTGTCTGGTATGGCCAAGCCCCTACACAGCCGCACCGCCTTTGCCGCCCAAGGAGGACATCAAGCCCGGCCCGCCGCAGTGAGCGGCCCATGGTCAACCGCCAACCGGGCTCTTTCTCGACTTGTGAACGGGCCGGCAAGCACGAACGCTCGGCAGACAGTTCAGGCAAGGGCAAGAGGCGATGCGCCGGGACCGCCCGGGTCTGCGGCAGTCCAGGTGGCTCTCTCGGAACCTCGAGCGCAAACGAGGGGCAAACCACAAGGTTGCCACGACATAAGAAGGTCGCTCCTTTACGGTCGCGGTTCTTAAGGTGAACCCTCGCGTTTGCCGCGAAGTCTGTCACGGATCGTCTGCCCTGAAAAGGCGTTGTTCTTCAGTCGGCGAGAGTCCTGCCCGGGATTAGTTGTTCCACCCGGTAACAGTCGAAACAGAGAAGTAAAAATGAGACGAAGCTTTCGACGAGAAGGGTTGCTGAAGGCAGCCTGGCGAGCAGGCAGGCCGTGACCTGAGGGAACGCCGAGCAAGCTCGGAAACAAAGCTTGCGGATGCGGACCCCATGGTCCAAGGAGGAAGGCTACCGCTGTGGAGACCGGAGCCCTCGCCCCCAAGCGAGAACAAGGCGGAATGGCAAAAGCTCCATGGGTCCGCCGGGGCAGTAGCGATGGCATATTTGCGAGGAGAAGAGATGCAACACGGGAGACCCGTTCCGGTGGCGGCCGAAAGCCGGACAACGGGTGGCCCGTTAGGGGCGGGACCGGTCCGGACGGGGTCGAACGAGCTCGTCGTACCGACGAAGCGGGTCACGACCATGGAGGGAAGGAGCCTGAGTCGAAGGATCAGCGTAGGAAACGACGCGGAAGGAAAGGGGAGTGGGGTTGAGCCTGAGGCGGACCGCCTTCTTGCGGGTTGCAACCCAAGCTGACCTGCGATTCAGCAACATGCGCACAAGCTGCACACACGTCTGGCCGTGAGGTTTTAAAGCAGCGCGCCACGTCTCGATTCAACACGCACGAATCACGCCTCGCTCGTGGTATTCCCCCCTGGCGTCGAGCCATGTAGAATAGCCGGCCAGAGGTAGTGCCGCTCGCGTGCCGAAATCAGTTCCGTATCCTTATGAGATGGGAGGTGTCTAATGTTTCGCGGTCTGATCGCAGGTCTGGTACTCGTATCACTGATCACGCCGGCTGTCGCGGCAGATGAAACCCAGGTCGTTTGGCAGATCGGCCGGGCGGATAACGATTACCGCGACCTGGCCCACCTCACTAATCTCGCCGACTTTGGCAAGACGTTTCCCGACGGCGTGAAATTCACGGTCGGCAAGAGCGACCCGGCGAAGGATTTCCCCTTCATCCATCCGGGTCCGGCGGATGCCTGGGCCGGCAAGCGCGAACACCCGTTCACCATCAACTTCGAGCTGGCCGCAGTGCCGGATGACGGTTGTGAGCTGCGAGTCGATCTCGTCGACGCACACGCCGATGCCCCGCCGCGGCTGATCGTGGAGATCAACGGCCAGCGAGGCGAGGTGGCTTTGACGCCCGGGACCGGCGATCCGACGCTGATCCGGCCGGAGAAGGGCAAGAATCGCACGCTGCGGTTTTTCTGCAACACGAGCGTACTCAAGCAGGGGGCCAACAAGATCACAATCACCGCCACAAGGGGCTCGTGGTTTCTTTATGATGCGATCACGCTGGCCCGCTTGCCGAAAGAGGTCGCTTCGGCGCTGGAGCTTGCCGTTACACCGAGCATCTTCTTCGTGGAGCGGGACGGTCGGCTGCTGCAGGAGTTCAACTGCTACGTTGCCGGCGTGTTGAGCAGTGAGCCGGTGGTGATCGAGGTTCGCACCGGTGACGGTCTTCTGTCAAGCGGCAGGCTTGCGCAGGCGTCGCTGGGAACACTGAGCGGGCAGGTGCTCATACCGCCGGCCGAGAGCACGCGTTCGCTGGTGATCCGGGCCATCTGTGGGAAGCAGACCGCCGTGGTCACCGTGGATCAGAAGCCCCAGCGCAAGTGGCACATCTTCTGCGCGCCGAGCACGCACACGGACATCGGCTACACCGATCTGCAGGAGAACGTCATCGCGCTGCACAACCGTAATACCGACCTTGCCCTGCAGCTCATCCAGGAGTTCCCGCTATACCACTGGAACCTCGAATCCTCGTGGGCGGCGCAGATGTGGTTTCGTGACCGGCCGCAGTGGCGTCACAAGGAGCTCTACGAGGCGAGCAAGAATCGTCGCGTGGGCATCGAGGCCGGCTATCTCAACATGCTGACCGGCCTGTGTTCGGAGGAGGAACTGGTTCGCAACCTGTACTACTCGGCCCGGCTGCATCGCCAGCACGGCGTGCCCTTCGAGAGTTTCACGCTCACTGACGCACCTTCCCACGTGTGGAGCATTCCGACGATCCTGGCCGGGGCGGGCATCCGTTACGTCAGCGTGGGCATCAACGGCATCCGCGCACCGCTGCTCAAGCAGAACCTGCACCACAAGTCGCCCTTCTGGTGGGAAGCCCGTGATGGCAGCAAAGTGCTGACCTGGTTCACGCCGGGATACTCCCAGGCGGGGCAAATCGGCTTGAACGAGGGGCCCGAGCGGATGCGGGCGGCGATCGAGAAGGACCTGTACTGGTGGGACCATCGCGAGGACTACCCGTTCGATGCGATCCTGCTGCATGGGGCCTACTCGGACAACGTCGCCATCGGTCGGGCAATTGCCGAGTCGCTCACCGAATACAGCAAGCGGTATGCGTATCCGAAGGTCATTCTCTGCGCCAACAACCACTTCTTCGAGCACATCGAGAAGAACTTCGCGGACAAGATTCCGACCGTCCGCGGGTGTGGCGGCAGTTGGTGGGAGGACGGAGCGGCTTCCAGCGCGTTCGAGACGGCCGTCAACCGTGTCGCTCATCAGGATGCGGTGGCCGCCGAGGCTATCTGGGCGGCCGGCGGCAAGGACAAAGCCACGACCGGTGCTCAAAGCGCTTTCAACCGCGTTTGGGACAACATTCTGCTTTACGACGAGCATACCTGGGGAGCATGGAACAGCATCAGCGCGCCGACCTCGGATTTCGTCACGCGTCAGTTCGCGGTTAAGGCGGCCTATGCGACGGATGCGGCGAGGCAGATCCGTCAACTCATGAGTCGCGGCTTGAACCGCTTGGCGGCTCGGGTCAATGTGCCGGCGGGCTCACTGCTGGTGTTCAACCCCTCGGGCAGCGTTCGCACCGGCGTGGTCCATGCGGAGATTCCGCGGCACATGCTGGTCATGGATGAAGACGGCCCGCTGCCGCAGCAGGTGGTCAAGGAGGACGTGCTGGAGAACGTCACCGTCGCACTGCTGGCCCGCGACGTCCCGCCCGTCGGGTACCGGACATACCGCGTGGCCAAGGACACCGGCAAGCTTGCGAATCCGCCGGCCCGGTTCAAGGACAACGTGCTTGAGAACGACTTCTACCGGGTGACCTTCGATCCCAAGACTGCCGCCGTGGCCAGCATCTTCGACAAGATGCTCAAGAAGGAACTGGTCGATCAGTCGAGCAAGTACAAGCTGGGACAGGTGATCTATGGCGTGGGGGGTGATTTCACCGGCGAAAAGGAATGGTGGGGTCCGGACCCCGCCAAGATCGTTTTCAACGAACTGACCGGCAAGAGCGTCGAGGCGGGGGCTCGCGGCCCGCTGTTCAGCAGCGCCAAGTGCAAGGCTGAGATGAAGGGTTTCCGCAGCGTCGAACTTGAGACCATTCTCTACGAGCAGGAGCGCCGGATCCAGTTCGTCGTCCGGCTCAACAAGGAGATGACCTTCGACCGCGAGGCGCTGTACGTCGCATTCCCGTTCGCGGGGGCCAACCCCCGGTTCCGCTACGAAATCGGTGGCGGGCACGTCAAACCCAATGACGAGCACCTGCCGGGCGGCTGCCGCGACTGGTTTGCCGTGCAGAGGTGGGTCACGGTGCACACGGACGACGCCGCGGTAATCTGGTCGCCGGTGGACACGCCGCTGATCACGTTGTGTGACCTGACGCCGGGCAAGTGGCTGGACACGTTGCCGATCACCAACGGCACGATCTTCGCCTACTGTCTGAACAACTACTGGTTCACCAACTACAAGGCCGGCCAGGACGGAAACTTTACCTTCCGATTTGACCTGACCAGCGGCAAGTCGTTCGATCCGCAGTCCGCGTGCGTTTTCGGCGAGGCGGCAGTCCAGCCGATGCGGTCGATCCGGCTTCACCCCGGCCGAGGAAAGAAGGGCCTGCCTGCGAGCGCGAGCTTCTGCCAGGTTGGCCCGGCCAACGTCATGCTCACCGCCTTCAAGGATGCCGACGACGGCCGGGGTGTGATCATTCGCCTCCGAGAAACCGCCGGGAAAGACACGACCGCAGTTGTCAAGACCGTTCTGCCCGACGCCAAAAAGGCCGTGCTCTGCGACCTCGTCGAGCGCGATCAGGGACCGGCCGAGTTCAGCAACGGCGAACTCAAGGTGCCGGTGAAGGCCGATTCGATGGCGGCGGTGAGAATCGAATAGCTGTGAGCGGTCAAGGGAAGCTGTCAGTTTTTGCTTGTCAGCTATTGGCCGAAAGGGTGGGAACCGGTGGTTCTTAAACGAGTGCCGGCGATCGGAGTCGCGGGTTGAAGACTATCGGTTCGTGACTGTGGATAAGCTGAATTCGTGGCGGCCGGCCGGGAGCCGGAGGCCAAGTTCTCCGGTATTCCGAGCATCGACGGGAGCATCCTGCCCATCGATTGTCGCGCGGGGTGTCCTTCCCTGAATCGCGGGGCAGTTGACCGTGCAGGTCCTGGCCGGGCCGTCGGTAACACCGGTGATGCGGTCGTCCGCAAGGCGCAGCGTCAGCGGTCCCTCGCAGCGGACCGTGATTCCCGCGGTTCCGATGAAGCGGCCATCAAGAATGTGAATCATCGTCTCCTGCTCGGTTTTGCTCACGACAGCAACGCGGCCGTCGAAGGTCACGGCGTCGATCGTTTGCCGCTGCGCGTCAGGGTAAAAGAATACCAGGTCGCGGCCGGCTGAGTGCTCGATAGTTAACACTCCCGGTCCGGGGCTCGCCGGCTTGGGCGGCGGCTCCTCCTGCTTGTGCGGAACCAGCGCTGCCAGATAGTCGGCGTCGGCCGGCGCCGTCACATGAAGGGCAATCTGGTTCTCTGCGACGGCGGGCATTGGATCCGGTGCGACCCAAGCCGGCGCCGGCTCGCTCTCGTAGCCCCACCGACTGGTGGTCAACTGAGC
>Ga0116146_1000395_pt1 | contig 55063 bp, 54 predicted proteins | sample AD_JPNHG2_MetaG_FD_89748 | JGI IMG/M metagenome (GOLD analysis project Ga0116146, IMG submission 89748) | Active sludge microbial communities of municipal wastewater-treating anaerobic digesters from Japan - AD_JPNHG2_MetaG | ecosystem: Engineered > Bioreactor > Anaerobic > Digestate | place... | reverse complement strand
TCCACTCTCCAGACGCAAGGAGAACCGGCCCGTGGTGACAGCCCTGAGAGAGCTCGCGGAAGGTAAAATATCCCTGAACGAAAGGTCATGACCAAGAGGGATTATTACGAAATCCTCGGGATTTCCCGGTCAGCCTCTGCCGAAGAGATCAAAAAGGCCTACCGGCAGCTCGCTCTGAAGTATCATCCGGACAGGAACCCCGGAGACCGCGACGCCGAGGCAAGCTTCAAGGAGGCGGCCGAGGCATATGAGGTTCTGCGCGACCCCGACAAGCGGCGCGTCTATGACCAATACGGTCACGAAGGTCTCCAGGGGACCGGCTTCAGGGGATTCTCCAACTTCGACGACATCTTCAGCAGCTTCTCGGACATCTTCGGAGAAGTCTTCGGCTTTTCCTCAGGAAGGCGGACCCAGCGCAGGCGGCCGACCCGCGGCGCAGATCTGAGATATGACGCCGTCATAACCCTTGAGGAGGCGGCGGCCGGCACGGAAACCGAGATCGAGATTCCCAAGACAGAGGTGTGCGACCGCTGCCAGGGAACCGGGGCCGAGCCGGGTACATCGCCCGAGGCGTGCGGCATCTGCGGGGGGAGAGGCCAGGTTTACCGGACCCAGGGATTCTTCACAATCTCCACTACCTGCGCACACTGCAGGGGAACCGGGCAGGTCATCCCGAAGCCGTGTAAAACCTGCCGGGGAGCCGGCACCATAACCCGGAGGAAACAGATCAAGGTCAAAATACCGCCCGGGGTCGACACGGGCGCAACCATGCGCGTTTCGGGAGAGGGTGAGGCCGGAGATCTGGGCGGACCTCCAGGCGACCTCTATGTGTTCATCGAGGTAAAGCCTCATGAAACATTTGTCAGGCAGGGAGACGACCTGTACCTGGAGACCACCATATCGTTCGTTCAGGCGGCCCTGGGAACCACCATCAAGGTGCCCACTCTCGACGGCGAAACCGATCTGGACATCAGGCCGGGAACCCAGCCGGGCGAAATTTACACCATCAAGGACAAGGGAATCAAACACCTGCGAGCAAGCGGGCACGGGTCACTGAACGTGGGCGTGAGGGTGGAGATCCCCCGGAAACTCGACAAAGAGCAGGAGGAGCTGCTTCGCCGATTTGCGGAAACCACCAAGGACACGGTCAAGAAAACCTCCCGCACCAAGAAGCTTTTCAATTTCTGAGAGTTTTGAGATCGGGAAATTGTGTGTATTCCCGCAGAGCGGGTCTATGGAAAGGGAAGATTACTCCTCGTCTTTGATGACGCGGGACGGGTCGCTCCGCAGGTTCTCGAGCTTGGACTTGAATTCTTCCGTGGGCTTCACACCCGCTTTCCTGAGCATATGCTCAGCGTGAAGACCGATATTCCGGGAGTCCCGGTAGAAGCTGTCCGAATGCCGGGACTTCGGGTCATAGGACGAAAGCCTGTCCGCGTGAGACTGGTGATAATTGACCCTGGATATGATCCGCTTCATCCCCGCCGTCCCGCACTTCTCGCAGTCAGGCCCCTCGGATTGTCCGAAACCTTGCACGAGCACGCTCACGATGTTCCCGCATGATGGACACTTATATTCGTAGATGGGCATGCTCCCCGTTCACCTCCCTCCACACAGACACATGGGGGGACAGAACCGCGCCTGAAACGGGCCGGGGCTCTGTCCTGCCACCCGTCTGTCGAATCTAGCCTTTGTCTCCCTTCACCTCTTCGAATTCGGCGTCTACGACATCCTCATCCGGCTTCTTTCCTCCGCCGGCACCGGCCTGAGCGCCTTGCTGGGAGGCCCCCGCACCTGCTCCACCGGCTGCCGCCGAAGAGTATATCACCTCGGCCAGCTTGTGGGATGCGGAGGTAAGGGCTTCGATCTTCCGGTTGATCAGATCGACATCGTCGCCCTTCATGGCGTCCTTCAGATCGGACAGGGCGTTTTCGATGCTTGCCCGCGTCTGGGCGTCGACCTTGTCGCCGTGCTCCTTCAGGGTCTTTTCTGTGGTGTACGCCAGGGAGTCGGCCCGGTTCTTCGCCTCAACCTGCGCCTGCCGCCGTTTGTCTTCGGATTCGTGCTCCTCGGCCTCGCGGATCATCCGGTTGATGTCGTCCTCGCTTAAGCCCGACGAGCTCGTGATTCGGATGGACTGCTCCTTCCCGGTGGCCTTGTCCTTTGCCGACACATGCAGAATCCCGTTCGCGTCGATGTCGAAGCTCACCTCGATCTGTGGAATTCCCCGGGGCGCAGGCGGTATCCCCACCAGGTCGAACTGGCCCAGAAGCTTGTTGTCGTTCGCCATGGGCCGCTCACCTTGGAATACCCGGATGGTCACGGCGTTCTGGTTGTCCTCCGCCGTTGAGAACACCTGGGTCTTCTTGGTGGGAATGGTCGTGTTGCGCTCGATGATCTTCGTGAATACGCCGCCCAAAGTCTCGATACCGAGAGACAGGGGCGTTACGTCCAGCAGCAGGACATCCTTGACCTCTCCGCCGAGAACCCCTCCCTGGATGGCCGCACCGATGGCCACGACCTCGTCTGGGTTCACGCCTTTGTGAGGCTCTTTCTTGAATATTTCCTTTACCTTCTGCTGCACGCGGGGCATTCTGGTCTGTCCGCCAACAAGAATGACTTCGTCGATATCGGCGGCGGTCATGCCGGCATCGGATAATGCCTTTCTGCAAGGTTCTTCGACCTTTGCGATGATATCTTCCACCAGGGCTTCGAGCTTGGCCCTGGTCAGCTTCATGTTCAGGTGCTTGGGCCCTGACTGGTCTGCGGTAATGAAGGGCAGATTGATCTCTGTCTCCATCATGGATGAGAGCTCGACCTTCGCTCTTTCCGCAGCCTCCTTGAGCCGCTGAAGGGCCATCCTGTCCTTGCTCAGATCGACCCCGGTCTCCTTCCTGAACTCCGTGACCAGGTAGTCGATGATCCGGTTGTCGATATCCTCTCCGCCCAGGTGAGTGTCTCCGTTGGTGGACTTCACTTCGAAGACCCCGTCGCCGATCTCCAGGATCGAGATGTCGAAGGTGCCGCCTCCGAGGTCGAACACGGCCACTTTCTCTTCTTTCTTCCTGTCAAGACCATAGGCCAGCGCCGCCGCAGTAGGCTCGTTGATGATGCGCTTCACCTCGAATCCGGCTATCTTGCCCGCATCTTTGGTGGCCTGCCTCTGCGAGTCGTTGAAGTACGCGGGGACCGTGATCACCGCTTCATCGATCTTCTCGCCGAGATACGCCTCGGCGTCCATCTTCAGTTTCTGGAGGACCATGGCCGAGATCTCGGGTGCGGCGTACTTCCGGTCATCCACACTGATGGCGGTGTCGCCGTTGTCGGCTCTGGCGATCTTGAAGGGCATGACCTGCTTGTCCTTCTGAACCTCGGCATCCTCATACTTTCTTCCGATGAGCCTTTTTATGGCAAAGAGTGTCTTTTCGGAATTCGTGATCGCCTGCCTTCTGGCGACCTGGCCCACCAGCCTCTCACCGCTGCTGGTAAAGGCGACAACAGAAGGAGTCGTGCGTGCTCCCTCGGCGTTTGGAATGACTTTCGGTTCCCCCCCTTCCATGACTGCCATGCATGAAAAGGTGGTCCCCAGATCAATTCCCAGAATCTTTCCCATCTGCTCTCCTCCTTGTAATTTTCTCCTACCGTCAGCCTGAAACTGTCACTTTCGCTGGTCTCAGCACCCGGTCGTGGATCATGAAGCCTCTTTCGACCTCGTCCACAATCATGCCTTTCTCCACGCCTTCCTTGTTTACCTGCATGAGGGCATCATGATAGTTTGGGTCAAAAGGCATGTTCTGAGCTTGTATAGGTTCCACCTGGTATTTTTTCAAGGTTTCGAGGAACAGTTTTTCTGTCATCCTCAGGCCTTCGATGAATTGTTCGTCCTCCGGGTGGAGCTCAGAGGCCGTGTCGATCGATTTGTGGATCGCGTCGTAGACCAGGAGAAAATCCTTGAGCAGTTTTTCCGTCCCGAACTTGACGATCTCCTGACGCTCCCGGGCGAGACGTTTCCTCATGTTGTCCATCTCTGCCAGCGCACGAAGATGCTTGTCTCTGTACTCTTCCACCTGGGCTTTCAGCTCCGCCAAATCATCCACCGTCTCGCGCGATTCTTCCTGAGGGCTTTCCTGGGACGCCGGATACTGGTCTGTCATCTCGTTGCCGTTCTCTTGTGAGTTTTTCCTTTCATCGTCCATCTATACATCCTCCAGTAGATCGCTCAATATCTTGGCCATGTATCCAACAAGCGGTATGACCCGCGAATAATCCATTCTGATCGGCCCGATCACTCCCAGCGAGCCGACCGGCACATCCCTGCGGTAGTATCTGCTGGCAACCATGCTGAAGTCGTCCATGCCAAGGCCCTGCATGTCTTCTCCGAGCAGAACCTTGACCCCGGCATCTTCCAGAACCCTGTTCAGGATGCGTACGATCCGCCCCTTGTCCTCGAAGGCATTGACGATGTCCCTGAGCTTGCCCAAGCTTGCCAGCTCGGGGCTGTTGAACACGCTCTCCTTGCCCTGGATGTAGATGTCGGGCACTCCCTCGACGCCGTCGAGTGCCGTCATGCCGAGGCCGATCGCCTTCTTCACGAGCGAGTCGAACCGCGCCTTCTCGCTCGACATCTCATGGATGAGCGAATCCCTCATCTCCTGAATGCTGCGGCCCGTAAACGTTTCATTGAGATAGTTCGCATACCTTGTCAGGAGATCTTGAGCGACATCCTCTCCCTGAACGATGTGATTGAACACCATACCCGACCTGCTCACCAGGATGACCAGGATCCGGCTTTCATCCAGTCTCACGAAATCGATCCGTTTGAACAGAAAGGTGTCCAGCTTGGGAAGGATGATGATCGACGCGTTCCGGGATATCTGGGAGAGCAGCGATGACGCCTCTTTGAGTGTCTCTCTCACATCGCCTACGGTTCTTGACATGTGGCGGGCTATCAGGGATTTCTCCCCCTTCTGGAGCGTCTTGACCTCCATGATGTCGTTGAGATAGCAGCGGAATCCTTCGGGCGTGGGTATCCGGCCGGCCGAGATGTGCGGCTGGTACAGGAACCCTATCTCTTCCAAGTCCGCCATGACGTTGCGGACCGTTGCGGGAGACAGGGTGAGCAGGTACTTCTTCGCAACCACCCTTGACCCGACAGGCTCTCCGGTGGCTACATACTCCTGAATGATCGCACCCAATATGCTCTTGTCTCGATCGTTCAACTGGTACGTCATCTTTTTAGCACTCGCCTGGTTTAACTGCTAACAATACGCTTATAGAATCTCTTCTCTTGGATGTCAATATGCAAACCGTCCTCAATTCAGGGAAGTATGAGATTTTATGATTTAATTCCCTTCGAAATGACTGGACAAAGCATGGAGATCTGATATTAACAGGAGGCATCCGGACACGCGCGATCTCACCGCCGTGACGAGACTGAATAACGTGCAAGGATACACATGAAAGAACAGGTAAGCGCGCTTCTGAGAAAGGCACTTCAAGAGCTGATGGCAAAGGGAGCGATTCCCGGGTGCGACCTCGAGTCGCTCTCGGTGAGTGTTCCCTCCCGCAAGGAGTTCGGCGATTTTTCCACGAACATCGCAATGGTCCTGGCCTCCCAGACCAAGAGACGGCCACGGGAGATCGCCGAGATCATTCAGGAGAGCATGGCCGGTCTTCACGATGTCTTCGACCGGGTCGAGATCGCCGGGCCGGGATTCATCAACTTCTCGGTGACTCCGAAGATGTGGGTCCGGGTTCTCCATACCATCCTTGAGGAGAAAGAGCGCTTCGGAACGAGCGGCTTTGGGAAAGGCAAAAAAGTTCAGGTGGAGTTTGTCAGCGCAAACCCAACAGGACCGCTGCACGTAGGCCATGGGAGGGGGGCCGCGGTAGGCGACACGCTTGCCCGCGTTCTCAGGGCGGCCGGCTTTGAGGTGGAATCGGAATACTACATCAACGATGTGGGCAACCAGATGAACATCCTCGGCCTCTCGGTTTTCTGTCGGTATCGTGAGCTCTTCGGACAAGAGACGCCGTTTCCGGAGAACGGCTACAAGGGCGAATATATCCGGGATATCGCCAGGAAACTCATCGATCTGCGGGGGGAAGAGCTTCTCGCCCTCCCGAAGGACGAGGCAATCGCTCTCTGCAGAAAATTCGCCGCCGAGATCATCCTGGACGGGATCAGGGAGGATCTGGAGCTGTTCAATGTCCACTTCGATCATTGGTTCAGCGAGTCCACGCTGTACAGGGATCACAAAGTTGAGCACACCATGGATTTTCTGAAGGATCGCGATCTGAGCTACGAGGCGGACGGGGCCCTGTGGTTCAGGACCACCAGGTTCGGAGACGAAAAAGACCGGGTGCTCAGAAAGCAGGACGGATCGCTCACCTACTTCGCGCCGGATATCGCCTATCACAAGGACAAGCTGGAACGGGGATTCCGGAAGATCATAGATATCTGGGGGGCCGACCATCACGGCTATGTCCCAAGGATGAAGGCGGCCATCGAGGCGATGGGGGCGGACAGAGACTGCTTCCACGCCCTGCTGATCCAGCTCGTCTCGCTGGTCCGTGAGGGGCAGCCGGTGTCCATGTCCACGAGATCGGGCGAGTTCGTCACCCTGCGGGAGATCATTGAAGAAGTCGGAAAGGACGTGTGCAGGTATTTTTTCATGATGCGCAGGAGCGACGCACAGCTCGTGTTCGATCTGGACCTCGCCAAGAAAAGGAGCGACGAGAACCCGGTCTACTACATCCAGTATGCCCACGCCAGGATCTGCTCCATCCTCAGAAACGCTTCCGAGTTGGGTCATGTGCCGGATTTGTCCCGGCTGGAAGAAGATGCGCTCACAACAGGCGACGACCTGGACCTCATCAAGATGATCGCCGGGTATCCCGACCTGGTGGTCTCCTGTGCGGCCGATCTCGAACCTCACCGGATATCCTTTTATCTACTGGAGCTTGCAACTGCCTTTCATAGGTTCTATAATAGGAACCGGGTGATATCTGATGACGGCCGGCTGACTATGGCACGGTTGATTCTGGTGGTGGCAGTGAAACAGGTGCTTGCGAACGCTCTGGGTCTTATGGGGATCAGTGCACCTGAGAGCATGTAAGGTTGCTATGGCGCAAAGGCGGACACGTAAAAAACAGTCCCTGACGAAAAATGTGGCATTGCTATTCCTTTCTCTGGGTGTCCTGGCAGGGGCGAGCGTCCTTTTTTCCACAATCAGCGCCAGGCCCGAGTTCTCCTACGCCCCCTTCGGTCAGCGGTGGAAGAGTCTGATGGCGAGCGATTTGAAGCAGGAAGGGGAGAAGACCCGGAAAACCGAAATACGCAAGGGCTCCGCAAGCGGTTTCGAGTACTCGTACTGGGATATTCTTCTCCTTCAGGACAACAATACATCGAGCGCGGACGACAGCTTCAGCATCCAGATCGCCGCATTCAAATCCCGAGAGGCGGCCAAAAGTTTCGCGGCCGAGCTTGAGAAAAAGACCAGAATCCGATGCACAGTAGAGGATACTGGGAAATGGTCCGTGGTGCGGTGGGGGAGCTTCCATACGCGGGAAACCGCCGAGCGATACTGCTCCAAGCTCAGTGACAGGCTCCAGAGAAAATGCATCGTCGTGAAGATGTAACGGGGGAAGGCGTGGATAACCCTCAGGTACTCCATATCGTGGGTGCACGTCCGCAGTTCATCAAGCTTTCACCGGTTACGGAAGCATTCAAGCGTTTCCATATTCCCTACAAGGTGATCCATACGGGGCAGCACTACGACTACACCATGTCGGATATGCACTTCGACGCGCTAAAGCTGGACGCACCTGACTACCATCTGGGGATCGGCTCCATGAGCCATGCGAGGCAGACCGCTCGGATGCTCGAAGCGATTGAGGAGGTGCTTCTGGCTGAGAAGCCGGGACTCGTGCTTGTCTACGGCGATACGAACTCCACCCTGGCGGGCGCTCTGAGCGCCGTGAAGCTCGGCATCAGGGTGGGCCATGTAGAAGCCGGAGTGCGAAGCTTCGATCGGAGGATGCCCGAGGAGATCAACCGCGTAGTGACCGATCATGTGTCCACCTACCATTTCTGCCCCACCATCAACGCCGTCAACCTCCTTGACAGAGAGGGCATCCTCGGCATCTTCACCGGCGACGTCATGTACGACGCCCTCATGCGTTTTTCCCGGACAGGCCTCTCCCATCCGCATCCGCAGCCGTTTGTACTCACCACCGTCCATCGCGCGGAAAACACCGACTGCCGAGAGCGGTTCATGGGGATCTGGAGAGGGATCGAGCTCGTATCACAGACCGTGCCGGTCATCTTTCCCGCTCACCCCAGGACAAAGAACCTGTATCCGGACATTATCCGCCCTCTGGGGGACCGCCTGCAGATCATCGAGCCGGTGAGCTATCTGACCATGCTCGCCATGATCAGGGATGCATCCTGCATCATCACCGACTCGGGAGGGGTACAGAAGGAGGCATATCTCCTCAAAACTCCCTGCGTTACGGTGCGGGACACCACTGAATGGCCCGAGACCCTCGCCGCAGGGGCGAACATGCTGGTGCAGCCCGACCCGCAGAAGATCCAGCACGCGGTGAAGGAGATGTCCAGCAAGTCCGTGTCCGAGTCCGACAACCCATTCGGGGACGGGGATGCGAGCAGCCATATCGCCGCGTTCATCAGGGAAAACGTCATACGCCTTTAGACTCGGATCGCACCCATGCGCCGGGCGCGGAATATGCGGTGAATCGGCAATACGGGAGGGGAGCGGGGAGATGAGATCCCTCCCCCCTGGAGCAATGCTTTTATGATTATTTTTTGATCGTTTCCGGCAGGACAATGCATGCATCACCCGGAATCGATCATGACATAAGGAGGTCAGTATGAAAAATCCGTTATCTCCGGAGAAGGATCCGAAAAAGCTTCTCCGGCAGGCAGAGAAGGCGGCCGCCGCAGGCGAGATGAAAAAGAGCCTGGAGATCTTCGAGTCCTGCGTCCGGGCCTATCTTCACAGGAAGATGCCGTTCAAGGCATTGGCTGCTGCCAAGGTGGCCAAAACGATCTTCGGAAACCATCCGAAGGTGCATGCCCTGCTTATCAGACTGCTTAGGACCATGGATCTTCAGGGCGATCTCCGGGAGGAGTACAGACAGAGCAGCACGGCACTGAAAAAGGACGCTGTGGTGATATTCAGGGGGCTCACCAGGGAAGAGTTCATCGAGCTTCTGGATATCATGGATATTTTCCAGGTGAAAAAAAGTCAGTATATCTTCAGGCAGCATGATGTCGGAGAGGACATCTACATTGTCATCGACGGCGCCGTGGGAGTGTATCGAAACAACACACTCGTGACAGTCCTTTCTTCCGGAGACGTGTTCGGTGAGCTGGGATTCTTCTTTCAGGCAAGCCGGTCCGCATCGGTCAAGGCCCTCGTGAAATGCAGGATCTCAAGGATTTCGGCCGCCGGACTGAGGCCGCTCTGCAGACGCTTTCCCGGGCTCAGGCAGTCATTGGAAGCGCTGTATCATGAACGCATCCTCAAAAAGGCCGGAGAAGAGCTGCTTCATCACCCCCTGGCGGACCTGAGAAACGACATGCTCACCATTGCGCGGTTTCATCGCGGGCAGGCCCTCTCCTTCGACGACGAGGCCTACGTGACCATTATCAAACACGGGATCGTCGAGGTCGACATGGATGAGAGGGGTTTGAAAACGAAACGCTTCCTGAGGCCTGGTCATGTCATCGAGCGTTTCGGCGGGTCCGCCCGGGCCAACACCGATGTCGAAGTGATCAGGGCGCGGATCAATCTGACAGGGGCCGGGAGAGATTAGCTCCCGCAGGGGGCGCTCGTTCTCAGCCGGGGAGAACGCCGCCCGCGCAGGCCAGAACGATCCCCGCGGTCACGGCCACATTGAGCGATTCAACATTTTTCTTCATGGGAATGGACACGGTTTCGTGAGAAATGGCGAGCATCTCGGGGCTCACGCCCGCTCCTTCCTGCCCCAGGCAGACGGCGCAGGGGCTCCTGAAAAGATCGGCGCTCAGCCTCGCGCTGCCGCGGGGGGCAAGGGTGATGATACGGTGGGGATACGTCGCAAGCTCTTCAGGCTGAACCCTTGCGATCGTCAAGCCCAGCACCGAACCCATGGAAGACCTGACGGCCTTGGGGGAAAAGGGGGAGGCAGACCCTTCTGTCAGCGCTATTGCATCAAACCCGAACGCCTCGGCGGTCCGGATGATGGTCCCTACATTGCCCGGGTCCTGCAGTCCGTCGAGGATGACGATCCTCTCGCGGCCGGCGAGATCTTCCGCCGCCGCCCATGGAACAGGGAAAAAGGCGAGTATTCCCTGGGGGGTTCTGGTATCGGCGATGCGTGCAAGCAGCTCTTCCTTCAGAACTGTATGCGGAAAACGGGACGGGCCGTGCGCTCGGATATATTCCGGGGTCACGGCCGCCAGCCCGGGAACCAGGCCTCTGGAAAGGGCGTTCTCCACAAGCCTTCTTCCTTCGAGAAGCATCATCCCCTTGTCTTTTTTTGCAGCGAGAAAGGCCCGGAAAGCCAGGCTCCTGTGGCTCGTGACGACTCTCATAAAAAGAATAGCCCGTCCGGAGAAAGGAAGGGCCGCTTCCTCCGGAAATATCCGCCATTGATCGATACCGGCGGGAAGTTCGGCCGCCGGCTGGCGGCCGGCTTAACGGCATCCATGACGGGGACCCGGGGCATTTCCTTTTTCAGGGCTCAGCCCTTGAGGCCCTTGAGGAAGGGTGCGATGATCTCCATGGGGAGCGGAATCAGAGTATTGACGGCTCCCTCGGCGGAGATCTCGCGCAAGGTCTGCAGGTATCTCAGTTGCAGGGCGATGGGCTGCCCGGCGATGACATCGGCTGCATCCCGCAGCTTCTGAGAGGCCTGGAATTCGCCCTCGGCATGGATGATCTTTGACCTTCTCTCACGCTCGGCCTCGGCCTGCTTGGCCATTGCCCGCTGCATCTCCTCCGGCAGATCGATGTGCTTGAGCTCCACGGCGGAGACCTTGATGCCCCACGGGTCGGTCTGGCGGTCAAGCATCTCCTGGATCCGCGAGCTGATCTCCTCACGGTTGGCGAGGAGCTCGTCGAGCTCGGCCTGCCCGCACACCGACCGCAGCGTCGTCTGGGACAGCTGGCTCGTGGCATAGAGGTAGTTCTCCACCTCGATGACGGATTTCATGGGTTCTATGACCCGGAAATAGACCACGGCGTTGACCTTGACCGTCACGTTGTCCCGGGTGATCACATCCTGGGGAGGAACGTCCTGCACGACCGTGCGGAGACTGATCCTGACGAACCGGTCCACCACAGGGATAATGATGATGAGACCGGGCCCCTTGGGTGCGGGGAGGACTCTGCCAAGCCTGAAAACCACCGCCCTCTCGTATTCATTGAGGATCTTGATCGCGGAGAAAAGAAACAGCAGTATTATGACAACAATCGTGATCAGAGCGTATGCACTCATTACCTACACCTCCTTACAGGGATACATCTTCAATATCCATCTTTGCGGTATGGTTCAAGGAAGGATCGTCCAACATGGCCAGCCGCTTGGTCGAAAATTCCTTGTATCTGGCCAGAGACTTTCCTTTCAGGGGCGGGCCGTTGACCGGTTTCAATTTCAGCGGATTGATGAACTTGCCATTGTGCCGTACCCTGAAATCAAGATGCGGCCCTGTGGAGGCACCGGTCGATCCCACATAGCCTATGACCTCTCCCTGGCTCACGCGCGTGCCTTTGGAAATTCCCTTCGCATAACCCGAAAGATGTCCGTAATAAGTGACATAGCCGGCCTGATGGGTAATCTGAATGCTCTTGCCGAAGCCTCCTGACGTACCCTTGAAGGTCACTGTCCCGTTTCCGAGGGCGACGACCGGAGTGCCTGACGGCGCTGCGTAGTCCACTCCCAAGTGAGGCCTTGCCACCTGATAAATGGGATGGATCCTGCTACGGCTGAAACCGGAGGATATCCTGCGGTAGTTCAGCGGCGCCTTGAGAAAAAGCTTCCGGATGGGTTTGCCTTCTTCGTCGTAATATCCTTTGACCCCGTCGCCGTCATCGAAGTAAACGGCCACATGGGGGCTCCCCTGGTTCACGAAGCGTGCAGCCACCACCCTTCCGTATCCTCTGAAGGTATCTTTGACATAGTAGCGTTCGTATATCACGGTATAATGGTCGCCCTGCCTGATATCGGTAAAGAAGTTGATGTCCCAGGCAAAAATGTCAGAAAGGGCCATCACCACCTCAGGAGACAGGCCAGCCTGGATCGCCGACTCATAGAGGCTGCTGTTGATCGTGCCCTCGGCCCGTTCATGCCTGACATCCACATCGAATGTCTGCTTGGTGGCTTTGTAGGCGCCGTTTTCGGGGACAACCTCGAGCAGGTTGAGATAGTCTATCTCGTATGTGAGCCGTGCGAGGCGCGCCGGCTCCTCTTCGGTGACCCATATGCTCATGGCGTTTCCAGGAATGATGCCTGAGAGATTATAGACCTTCTTGACTGACTTAATCACCAGGCCGATCTGGTAGTCGCATACCCCGTTACTGCGCAGGACAGTATAGAGGTTGTCGCCCTTTTCCACAATATAATCGGTCTGTTTGATCCGCCCTGAGTATCCAGATGGCAGAACCCGGGAAATTTCCTGTTTTCTTGCGTCTATGCTTTCGCCGTTGATGGAGACGTCAAGCCGCGAAATATCGGAGATGGAGTACTCGACGCCGATGAGATCCTGATTGTCGGGAGAAAATATGAGCACAAGCTCTCTGCCCGGTACGATCTTGGAAAGATCGAATACGGGCTTGGTCTCGTTCAGGATATCATAAGCCTGGCGGGCCGACACCCCGTTTTGCATGAGGATCGCGTAGAAGCTGTCCCCGCGGTCGATGGTGGAGATCTTCCGGATAGGCTCTGCGGATGCATCCGGTGCCGGCACAAGAGCGGAGTAGTCCTGCCCCTTCTCCACATCGTGCTCCGGCAGGACAACATCGTCCTGCGCAGACAATGCGGATTCGTCCTGGCCGGCCATGTTTTTCTCGCCATGCTCTGAGGCAGCCCCGGCCGATCCCCGCACATTGTCGCCGGTGCTAAGGTACCAGAAAACGCAGGAAGCTAACAGGACAGCGAGGACGAATGTGCTCCATTTCCAAGGATTGGCCCGCTGATCGATATTCATGGGAATTCATTTATAAAATGATTTGCTTGCCAAGGCAAGCGACTTTTGATTGAATCATTCAATGCTTATATTTGTCGCCGATGCCCACATCAGGCCTGGTTGCCGTGAAGATTCCGAAAAATTCATTCACTGGCTGAATCATGCTAAGCTGCAGGCATCCGACGTATATATCCTCGGCGATCTCTTTGACTACTGGTTCACGGGAGTTCATGAAGAAGTCAGGGACGTCGTGGAGGCCCTCGCATCTCCCGGTGTCCATATCATTCCGGGGAACCGGGATTTCCTGATGGCAAACGCCGGAGATCTCGGTCTGCATATCCTCGGAGAAGAGGAGATCATTGCACCGCCCTCCTCCGTACGTCTGCTTCTTGCACACGGCCACACCCTGACCAGGGACGACTACGGATTCAAGCTCCTCCATGCCCTTGGATGGCCGGTGCTCAGACTTCTGGACCGGCATCTGAATGGAGAGATCAAAGAGCGTTTCGCCCGGTTCCTGGTGCGATCGTCGGCCGCTGTCAGGGCGCCTCGCGCAGCTATCGACAAAGACATATCCCGCCGCCGGGGCGTCGATACCGTCATCTGCGGACATCTACATCGCGGCTTTATGAGCAGTGAGCTGATCGTCCTTCCCGCCTTTTTCGATACGGGCAAGTGGCTTGTCTGGGACGGCAACGGCCCGAAAGTCATGGGTGGGGAATAGCCTTTCTGAAGGCTTACCGGCTGCGGCGACACTGTGACGAACCGCTGGACGACTGAAGACAACCTGCTTTTCTCAATGCTTCAGGGGTTCCGGTCGAGAGGGCAAAAAAAAAGCCAGAAGAACTGGTGCATATTCATTTGATGTAATTCCTATCTTCTGGCAGTTTCAGTAAGTATCATATCCAGTCTGTCACGGAAATAAGACATCCGATGATATTCGTGTAAGACTCTTGCGATCATCCGGTGTAGGGTTCTTCCGACAAGAAGCGATACCCTGGCAAAACCATACAGTCTTTCAGCCCCCGTCAACTCGGGGGGAAACTCCGGCGGGATAATATTGTCAGATTTTTGGCAAAACCGGCTGCATTTCATCCCCCCATTCTCTCACATATCTCTGACCAAATCATAACTTCCTGCATTTTATTGCTATTTGCGCCATAACGATCAATGGCACATTTTATGCTGCAAAGAGATTGATCGGGTTCAACGCGAAGCGGAAGCGGATTGAAGGCAACTTGTGTGATGCAGGGTGTTGGCTTTCCAGGTTCAAAACCCTATAGAATACATGTTGGAGGAGGTTTACGTATGAAACACATACTGCTGGTAGAGGATGACAGCCATCTCCAGTTCCTCATCACCGAGGAGCTCAAGGACGCGGGATATGACGTGGCGGCGGCATCGAACGGGAAGGAGGCGCTGTCCCTGCTCTTTGACGGGAATCGAAACGAACCCGACCTCATCATCATGGATATCAGAATGCCCAAAATGGACGGAATCGACGCCTTGGGCTACATTCTCAAGTCAAAGCTCGATATCCCCGTCGTCATTCATTCAGCCTATGCAGGCTACCGCGACAACCCTATTGTCAGGACCGCCGATGCCTACGTGCTGAAGTCTCATGACCTTACCCGACTGAAAGAAACAGTGGATGAGCTCATCAACAGAAACGCCGAAAAAACAGAGCAGCGCCGGGCAGCAAACATGTGATCGCCCACAGACTTCTCTTCCAAGAAGGCTGCGCGGTATTCCAGATGCCGGGCAAGAGCGTCGACTCTACTGGCTCCTGTCGATCCGGTGTTCGATCTTGACATAGCGAACCTCCGGCTTCCCGCCCTCGCCCTTGTCGATGACCTCGGTGATGTAACCGAGCTTTCTCAGGAGCCTTCTGGCTTCGAGGAGCTGCCCCTTCGTCATCCAGGCCAGGCATTGCATGTCCAGGGTGTCGCTTGTCTCTATGGTATCCGTCAGCCGTCTCTTTGCGGCGGATTTATACAGGGTGTAGACATCAAATGCGTTCTCTCCTATATCACCGTACTCCAGGAGCCGGCTGCGCACGACAGGATTGATGTCCAGCAGTTTCATGATGGAAGGACGGCCATACCATCCGGTGCCGATCTTATCCATAGTGTCTCCTTGCACTGACGATATTACCCACACACCCCTCATGAATCCTGCACGGGAAATGAAGAAAACATAAATAAGCATAACTTCGAAAGCAAATAATGTACCATTAAATAGCCTCTATTGATTCAATGGGTTATCTATAAACCTTGCCGGTATTCCAGCCGGGATGGGAAAAAAGGATGGCTTTTCATAGAAAATATCTTCCCACCGGGAATTGCCGGAAACGATCCGGGAGTGGGTTTACCTATATAAGTATTAATATAAGAGTCGCTCCCCAGAGAGCCAATAACCGGCGGAAAACTACAGAAGCGCTACCCGCCGAGCACGATCCTGGTCAGTATGGGCATGGCGACGAGAGCACCCATGGAGCTCCCCAGGTTGGCGAAGATGACCACGAGAAGGATCCTGGTCACAGGATTCTTCCACCAGCCGGCGAGATGGGTGATATCGTTCTGGATGGCTTCGAAATCGGAGACTTTCGGCTTTTTGATATATGCCTCGCTCAAGCCGGCAAACCAGCCGGCAGCCAGTGTCGGATTCAGGGAGGTAATGGGCGACGCCACGGCTGCTACAGCAACGGACAGAGGATGGGCGAATGCAGCGGCTGTGCCGATGGCGGCAAACACGGCATTGCACAGCAGCCACCATTTGACCATTTCATACCCCTGCTCGGGGCTGCCGAAAAAAAATCCGGCGATGATGAGTGCAAGAATTGCGAGAGGTATGAACCATTTGAGCATCCCCTGCCTTTTCGCAGGAACATACTCCAGGGCGTCGATGTCTCCCGTCGGGTCTTTCAGCTGCCCGATGAGCCCCTCCATGTGGCCTGCTCCCACAACCGCCAGGACCCGTTTCCCTTTCAGATCGGCTATCTTGCGAGCCATGTAGGCGTCACGCTCGTCGATGAGCACCCTCTTGACAGTAGGGGCCTGCCTGGCCACCTCCTCGATTGTGCCGGTGAGCACATCTTTTTCCTTGAGCCTTTCGATCTCGTCCTCCTCGATATCTTCAACCGACAGAATAGAGAACAGGGAAGAGAACAGGAGCTTGGCTTTTTCCCATGCACCGAGGGATCTCCATGCCCGCTGGAGCGTGAGCTGAATCGGCCTGTCCACGAGAGCCAGGGGGGTCCCCGTTTCTTCAGCCTCCTCAATGGCGATCCTCATCTCGTCACCTGGCTTAACGCCGAAACGCTCCCCGATCCGCTTCTGAAAGGAAGCCATGACGAGGTTTGCGAACAGAAACAGGGTCTTCTTCTCCCTGATGACCTTGACGATGTCCATCTCCTGCCATCCCGAGGGGTTCTTCAGCACCTCGAATCTGTTCGGGCAGAGCTCGAGCGCGATCTCGTCCGGCCGGTATTCGCGTATTGCAGAGCGGACCTCGTCCACCGACACAAGGGATACATGAGCGGTTCCTACGATCATGACTTCTTTATCCGGCAGCTCTATCCGTTCAATGGGCATGGTGCACCAGTGTATATATGGGAAGGGGCGGCAGGTCAAGCCGTACGACTGAAAGCATCCGGATCATCCGGGATCGAAGAGAAGCCGAGATCCGGCTCATTTCCGGTAAAAGACGAGCTCGGAAACTGGCCTGCGCGCCGGAGCGCGGGGAGGCTTCCCGTCCGGATGCCCCACGGCGACGGCCGCCATGAACTCATAGGCATCGGGCGCCTGGAGAAGCGACTTGACCTCGGAGCCGCTCTTGAGAATCTCACCGAGCCACACGCCTCCGAGACCCGATTCATGAATGGCGAGCAGCATATTCTGAATGCAGGCGCCGATCGACTGGAGGTCCTTTGTCCAGTCATAGCCCGACGCCGTATCAAAGAACACGGCTATGATCACGTCTGCAGACCGGATGATTGCCCCGTAACGGGTGAGTGAAGCGAGCCTTTCCTTCACCCGTGCATCGCGGATGACGGCGAAGCGCCACGGCTGGTTATTGAGCCCCGAGGGCGCCCATCTCGCCGCATCGAGTATCTCTTCCACCAGGTCATCGGAAACAGGCTCCCGCGTGAACCGGCGGATGCTCCTGCGCTGCCGTATGGCATCATGCACTGTTCTTTCCTTCGGTCGCGCTCATGGCGAGAAAGGCATCCATGAAGTCCGTGATCTCTCCGTCCAGGACCGCATCCACGTTGCCTACCTCGAGGTCTGTCCGGTGGTCCTTGACCATCTGATAAGGCTGGAGCACGTAGGAACGTATCTGGGATCCCCACGCGATCTCCTTCTTCTCCTTGAAGAATTCGTCCATGCGCTCCTTCTGCCTGGCCTCTTCGAGCTCATAGAGCTTGGAAGCCAGCAGTTTCATGGCAAAGGCCTTGTTCTTGTGCTGTGAGCGCTCGTTCTGGCACTGCACAACGATTCCCGTCGGGATATGCGTGATCCTCACGGCCGAGTCCGTCTTGTTCACATGCTGTCCCCCATGACCGGATGACCGGTAGGTGTCGATCCTCAAATCCTTTTCGTCGATCTTGATATCCACGGTCTGATCCACCTCAGGGGTGACCATCACGGATGCGAACGACGTATGCCTGCGGCTGTTGGAGTCGTAGGGGGATATCCGCACGAGCCGGTGAACGCCGGTCTCTCCCTTGAGATATCCGAAGGCCCATTGCCCCTCCACTTCGATGGTAGCGCTCTTGATCCCCGCGGCCTCGTCGGAGAGGATATCGATGATCCGTGTCCTGAAGCCCTCCTTCTCCGCCCACCTGAGATACATGCGAAGCAGCATTTCAGCCCAGTCCTGGGCCTCGAGCCCCCCCGCACCGGCGTGAATCTCCAGAAATGCGCTCTTGGGGTCGTCACGCCCGGAGAGAACATGGGTCTTTTCGATAGCGCCGAGGTTCTTGTTCAGAGCGGCGATAGTTTCCCTGATGTCCGCCGAAACCGCCTGCTCGTCTTCTTTTGCCAGATCCAGAAAAACCTGGAGATCGTCCCAGAGGGACGAAACCTTTTTCCAGCTGTCGAGGATATCGGTGATGCGGGACTTTTCCGACTGGATTTCGCGCGTCTTTACCGGATCTTTCCAGACGCCGGGATCGGCGAGCTTTGCCTCCAGTTCTTCCAGACGCTCTTTCCTGCGGGGTATCTCAAAGATAACCTCGTACGTGTTCGAGCTTTTCCTCAATGAGATCAATTGCCTGCTGGTAGTCTCCGCTCATAGCCCTCAGCCATTAGCACCCATGGCGGCGCCTTGTCAATGCCGCAATGAGAGAAAAACCCGTCCAGAGAAAGGCTGCGACCGGGCCGAATCTGGTGTAGAAGGTCTTTTCATGGATAGGGGCGATGTCCGCAGTGATGAAGCCTTCCTTCAGGAGCCCGATCTCCTGCACGATCTCTCCCGCCGGGCTTATGATGGCGGATATCCCGTGGTTCACCGGCCTGAGCAGCCACCGCCTGCTCTCCACCGCCCGGAAGCTCGCCATCATGAGGTGCTGCTCTGGAGTCGACCAGGTCTTGAACCATGCATCGTTGGAAGCGTTGACCAGGAAAGCGGCTCCTTCATTGCAGAGATCCCTGGCCAGGCCCGGGAAGATGCTCTCGAAGCAGATCAGCACCCCGACATCTCCGATGGGGCTCGCCTTTTGCGCGGGCGAGAAATTGCCCACCCCGCCGGTAAGGCTGCCGAAATAGGGCTCGATCAGGCCTGCCAGCGGCAGATATTCGCCGAAAGGCACCAGATGCACCTTGGCGTAGTACCCCTCGATCCTCCCCCTGTGGAGCAGCCACATCCGGTTGTAGTACTTTCCATCTTCATAGGCAGGGCTTCCCACCAGGAGCTTCACGTCGAGCGATCTGCTCAGGTCCAGAATCCGCGGGGTGTATTCCCACTGCTGAAAAAGGTAGAACGGACAGGATGTCTCCGGCCACGCCACGAGCTCGGCCCCCCGCTCCACCGCAGACAGGGTCAGGCGCTCATAGGTTTCGATGGTGGGGGCGATCTTTTCGCGAAGCCATTTCTCATCCTGAGGCACGTTGGCCTGGACGACCGCCGCCTTCAAGGGCTCCCCTTGGACGGGCAGGTGCTCCATCCTCCAGGCCCCCCAGACGGTGCATGCCGCAATCACGAGCGCGCCGATCGCAAGGTGCGTGTACTGCTTTCTCCTGAGAGTCTGATACAGGGCCACATTGCCCATGAGCACAAGTCCGCTTATGAGATACACCCCTCCGACTTCCGCGATCTGGATGAACGGCTTGAAGGGAAACTGGGTGTATCCCATGAGGGTCCAGGGAAACCCTGAGAACGGCACGTACGACCGGATGAGCTCCAGCATGACCCACAGCCCGGGCACGGTGACGAATGCCCACCGGGATCGGATGAGCCCGGCGGAAAGCCAGACGAACACCCCGAAGTAGATCGAGAGATACAGCAGGAGGAGAAAGAGCAGAACCGCGGCCGGAAGCAGGCTCATGCCTCCGTAGGTCTCCATCACATAGGCGATCCAGTAGAGAATGCCCGCCCAGGCGACGAAGCCTGCCGCCATCCCGTGGAAAACTCTCTCGGCAGGGCGCGCTTCCTCCATGAGATACAGCAGGGGGACAGCCCATACCCATGCCAGGGGCCAGAGGTTGTATGACGGAAACGATAAGGCGCAGAGCACTCCCGCGGTCAACGCGAGGAACAGTCTGTTCAAGATTCCTTCCTTGCCGGTGGGCGGACGATGAGCTTTGATATCCTCTTCTTGTCCGCATCGGCGATCTCAAAAAGAAACCCTTCGTATTCCATGGTTTCTCCGGATTCGGGTATCCGCTCCATCCGGCAGGTGATGAACCCGCCGATGGTGTCGTAATTGCCCTCGGGGATCTCCACCCCGAACTCCTCGGAAAACTCGTCGATGGAGAGCCTGGGGTCTACGGCGTACACGCCGTCTCCCTCCTCGACAATCTCCTCCTCACCGGCCGCATCGTCTTCGCCCACAATATCACCGATGATTTCCTCCACGACATCCCCGATGGTGAGGAGCCCGTCCACATTCCCGTATTCATCGATCACGATGGCCATCTTCGGCCGTTTTTCCCTGAACTCCTTGAGAAGATCGATGAGTTTCTTACCCTCGGGAACGAAATACGGGGGATGCATCAGTGCGCGGACATCCTTGGGCCTGTCCTTCACATTCCAGTATTTCAGGACATCTTTTGCGTGAACCACTCCGATGATGTTGTCGAGGTTTTCTTCATAGATGGGAATCCTCGAGCAGCCTTCCCGTGAAAAGACCTCGATGAGGTCGTCGAGCGATGAAGACGCTTCGAGGGCCACCATATCGATCTTGGGCACCATGATCTCATGGACCATGGTATCTTTCAGGACGATAATGTTGTGGATCATGTCGCCCTGGTCTTCGTCGATGATTCCCTTTTCTTCCACCTCGTCGAGGATCTTTTCTATTTCTTCCTTGGTATCCCGCGAGGATTTCTCTCCTGTCAGCAGGGCCCACAACCGCTTCAGATAACTGATGCTATCTTGGTTATCGTCGTTACTCTCCAAGAAAAACTCCTTTTCATGTAGAATGAAGCTCAATTATTATCTCAAACATTCCATTGAAGTCAACCGACCGAAAAACATCTTAAAAAGGCCGGAAGACAAAAAAGACAGCGGCCGGAATTCCTATTCCATTCTTGTGCCAGCCGTTGTATCGTCCTATTTTCTATGGTAAGAAAACCAAAAATATTCCCCGCCATAGGAGAGAGGTCATGGGACAATACACCTTTACCGGCACCGGCACCTATGTTCTCGACAGTGAGCTCTCGAAGATCGTCAATGCGAGCATCGCACTGGAAATGCCCCTGCTCATCAAGGGAGAGCCGGGCACGGGCAAGACCCTGCTGGCACACGCCATCGCGGAAAATCTCGGAATGCCCCTGATCGTCCTCAATGTCAAATCCAGCATGAAGGCCGTGGATGCCCTCTACCAGTACGACACGCTCACACGCCTCAACGACAGCAGGTTCGGGGACTCAAACCGCAACGTGAGCAATATCGAAGACTATATCAAGATGGGCAAGATAGGCCAGGCATTTGTCTCGGACGTGAAAACCGTGCTGCTGATCGACGAGATCGACAAGGCGGACACCGACTTCCAGGACGACCTTCTGGACGTGCTCGACCAGATGTCATTCGATATCATCGAGATCGACAAGACCATCCGGGCGAAGAACCGGCCCATCATCATCATTACCTCCAATGCGAAGAAAGACCTCTCGGATCCGTTCCTGGGCAGATGCGTGTTTCACCACATCGCCTTTCCCGACCCCGAGATGATGCGCAAGATCGTGAGCGCCCATTACCCCGAACTGGACAAGAACATTTCGGATGCCTGCGTAGAGGCCTTCTACCGGCTGAGGAACATCCGCGGCATCGAGAAGAAGCCGGCCACCAGGGAGCTCATCAACTGGATACGGATCCTGCTGATGGACAAGAGCTTCGATCCGAAGCACCTGGCGAGGAACAATGTGCCGTTTCTCGGGGTGCTCTTCAAGAAGAGCGAAGACTACCATATTCTCCAGAAACAGCTCGGAGGCTCGTACCGGTAGGGGCAGGCCGCCATGTTCATCGAGTTCTTCTACCTTCTCAGACAAAAGGGGCTTCCGATCTCGCCGTCCGGATTCCTGCGCCTCCAGGACGCGCTTCATCAGGGCCTCATAACCTCGCTGGAGGATTTTTACTGCATATCGCGCGCCGTCATGATCAAGTCCGAACGCCATTTCGATCTCTACGACCGCGTCTTTGCGCACTACTTCACCGGCGCGGAACTGAGCGAGGACATCAGCGCCGAGATCGAGCTCGCGATCCAGGCCATGCTGGAGGAATGGCTCAAGGATCCGAAGATGATGGCGGATTTCCTGGGAATCGACGAGGAGGCACTGAAGAGGCTCTCGCCCGAGGAGCTGGAGGACTACTTCCGCAAGCGGCTCGAAGACCAGACGGAGCGGCACGACGGGGGAAACCGTTGGATCGGCACCGGCGGAACCTCTCCGGTGGGCCACTCCGGCTATCATCCGGGAGGAATGCGGGTGGGCGGTGCCTCACAGCACAAATCCGCCGTCAAGGTGGCCCTGGACCGTCGGTACAAGGACTACACCGAGGATACGAGGCTCGGGCCCTCGCAGATTTCCGAGGCCATGAGAAGGCTCAGGCACATGCAGCCCACAGGCCCGAAAGACTCGCTGAACATCGACAAGACCATCGTTGAGACCATGAAGAATGCGGGCGAGATCGAGATCGTGTTCGACCGCTCCATGAGGGACAAGCTGAAAGTCATCCTCATGATCGACAACGGCGGGTTCTCCATGGACCCGTACATCAACGTGGTCCAGGTGCTCTTCAACCATGCGAAGAACCAGTTCAAGGACCTGAAGATTTTCTACTTCCACAACACCATCTATTCTCATGTGTGGGAAGACCCCACCAGGCAGTACAAGGTGGTGTTTCTGGAAGAATTCGCCCGGTACGATCCGCAGACCAGGCTCATCATCGTGGGAGACGCATCCATGGCGCCCTACGAGCTCTTCAGCCGCAACGGCAGCATCTACTATGCGAGCCAGTCCGGCGAGCCGAGTATAAAGCGGTTAGAATATCTTGCCAAAACATTCAAACATAGTGTATGGCTCAATCCGAAATATGCGTACACATGGCCCCACACCCAGACCATCGAGGCCATCGGGGAGATATTCCCCATGTTCGAGATAACCCTCGGCGGGCTGGAGAAGGCCGTCGAACGGCTGACGGCCAGGCATTAACACATGTGCGCCCGTAGCTCAGTTGGATAGAGCGTAGGCCTCCGGAGCCTAAGGCCACAGGTTCAATTCCTGTCGGGCGCACCACCCGTTATCTTCGATTACCGACCATCGGGATGCCCTTTCTCCTGGACTCCCGGAAGCGGCGTTCTGGGAGGGGTCGATGCACCGGAGGGCAGGCCTGGGCGTGCTCCCGTCATCGTGCGGGCGTGTCCGCAGCTCCACGGGGCGTCAAGAAGATCATCATGCAATGAATTTCAGGGCCTTGCGAATATTGCTGATTTCCTCATTCCTCCTCCTGTCGATCCTGCCTCTGGCCGGGGTCGCCTACCGGATAGAGAGGGAAGGCGAAAAGGTGATCCGCGACAAAGTCACCGCACATCTCTCAGGGCTCACCGAGAAAAGCGCCAATTACCTCGACACCTTTCTGGCCGGTTGCCGGGCACATGAACGTGCTTCTGGCCGAGGTGGACATCCCCTATGACAAGCTCATCGAGATGGAAGACATCAACCCCGAGTTTGCCGACACCGATCTCGCCCTGATCATGGGCGCATGCGATGTGGTGAACCCGGCCGCGGCGGAGGTGGAGGACACCCCCATCTCGGGCATGCCGATCCTCCTGGCGCATGAGGCTCGCTCCATTATAGTCCTGAACCTCGATGAAAGGCCGGGTTATTCGGGTGTCCCCAACACCCTTTACACCAACGGGAGAGCCATCCTGGTGTTTGGAGACGCGAAACAGAACCTGCAAGCCCTTCTCGAGGGCCTTGGCGGATGATCGGACAGCCCGGCCCGCTGTTCGACTCCGTACAGCCGGATGGATCTTGGGGGAGAGAGACATTTCTGTGCCGCGCCGGCCGGTGATTCGGCCGGCTCCTTCTCTCTTGCATTTTTCTTCACCACTCCTTAGGATGGCTCTGCCATGATCAATCTTCTCGACCTCGACAAGGAGCAGATGAAAGCCCTCTTCGGCGACCGCCCTTACCGGGGAGGCCAGATATTCAGGTGGGTCTTCGGCAGGGCCGCCGGCGTCCTGGGCGAGATGACCGATATTCCCAAACGGCTCCGGGAAGACGTGGCGAAAATCTGCACCATATCCTATCCCGAGGTGGCGGACTCCCAGGAGTCATCCGACGGCACGCAGAAGATCGCCTACCGCCTGAGCGACGGCCGAATCATCGAGAGCGTGCTCATCCCGGAGAAAGATCACTGGAGCATCTGCGTCTCGTCCCAGGTGGGGTGCGCCATGGGATGCCGGTTCTGCTTCACCGCCACCATGGGCTTCATCCGAAACCTGGAAGTTTCAGAGATCGTCTCCCAGGTGCTCCACCCCCTCAGGACGTATCCTGAAAGGAGCTTTCGGAACATCGTGTTCATGGGCATGGGGGAGCCTCTGCTCAATTACAACAATGTGAACAAGGCCGTGCGCATACTCACGGACGTGGACGGCCCCCAGTTTTCCAAGAGGAGAATCACCGTATCCACCTGCGGCATCGTGCCGCGGCTGAAACGCCTGTCACAGGACACCGAGGCGGCCCTTGCCGTTTCGCTCAATGCCGCGGACAATGCAGTCAGACAGCGCATCATGCCTATCACCCGGAAGTATCCCCTGACGGACCTCATGGAGGCGCTGCGCGCCTACCAGCTCCCCAACCGCAGGAGGATCACCATTGAATATGTCCTGATCAGGGGGGTGAACGATTCTCCCAAGGACGTGCGGGAGCTCATCCGCATCCTCCACGGGCTCAAGGCCAAGGTGAATCTCATTCCCTTCAACCCCTGGCCCGGGTGCGAGTTCCAGGCCCCCGATCAGAGGGCGGTGCTCGCCTTTGAAGAACATTTGAAGAACTCACCCTATACCGTGATGCTGCGCAAAGAAAAAGGAACTGATATCCTGGCTGCATGCGGCCAGCTGGCAGGAGGCGTCATTCATGACGGACAAGGCATTGATCGATTTTTTGCAGAATCCGCAAAGCTATCCGGAAAGGCCGAAGAGCATTCGTCTCATACAGACCCACATATCTTGGGTGTTCATCGGAGATGAGTATGTCTACAAGGTCAAGAAGCCGGTGGACTTCGGCTTTCTCGATTTCTCCACGCTGGAGAAGAGAAAATTCTATACAGCCGAGGAGCTCAGGCTCAATCGCCGGTTTTCTCCGGACATTTACCTCGAGGTGAAGCCGATTTCGCGAAACGACCGAGGTTTTGTCATCGGGGGCGATGAAAACGTCGTTGAGTATGCGCTGAAGATGCGGCGGATCAATGAGGGGCAGATGCTTTACAACCTTTTGAGCCGGGGAAGGATCTCCGCCGGGGATGTGGATATCGTGGGCAGGCACCTGGCCGGGGTCTACGGCCACATCACGTGCGATGAGAAATCAAATTCCTTCGGAAATGTGGATGTCATAGCCGTCAATGTGATCGAGAACTTCGACCAGACCAGGAAGTATATCGGAGGCCCGATCGAGGAGAAGCAGTTCCGGGATCTGGAAGCGTGGAGCAGAAATTTTCTGGAAAAGAACGGAAGACTCTTCGAAGAGCGGGTCGCGGGCGGATTCATCAAGGACTGTCACGGGGATCTCCACCTTCAGCACATCTGCCTGGACGGATCCGACGTATTCGTATTCGACTGCATCGAGTTCAACGAACGGTTCCGCTTCGGAGATGTGGCATCCGATATAGCCTTTGTGTCCATGGATTTCGACTACAACGGGAGAGGCGATCTGGGCGATGTCTTCGTACAATCCTTCATCCGGGCATCGGGTGACCGCACCATGGAAAAGGTGCTTCTGTTCTACAAGGTCTATCGGGCTTACGTGCGGGCCAAGGTCACTTCCTTCATGCTCGACGACGCCGGCCTCGACGGGACCCGAAAACAGGCCGCGCTCGAGACCGCCCGCAGGTACTACGACCTCGCCCACCGGTATATCATGCCATGAGGATCGACCTGCACATCCATTCAAAAAACGGCTCTGACGGGAGATGGGACGTAAGGGACATCTTCGCCGAGGCCTCACGGCGGAGGCTCTCCGTCATCTCGGTAACCGACCACGACTCCGTCGCCGCTCAGGAGCAGGCGCAGAGCCTCGCGCGAAAATACGGCATACGGTACATCACCGGGATAGAGCTCAACATCACCTTTTCCCATGCCGGGCATAAGGCCGGCAAAGAGGTGTCGCTGGACTGCCTGGGCTACGGCTTCGACTACCGCCATCCCCCCCTGACGGACAAACTCGAGCGGCTCAGGAGCCACCGGGTCCGCAGGGCCGAGCAGATCCTGGAAAAACTCAATGAGGAATTCCGGGCCCAGGGAATGCCCGAGTTCACGGGTAAGGATATGGATGCGATCCAGGCGAATGTCGACGGAGCCCTCGCCAGACCGCATATCGCTGCATATCTCATCGAAAAGGGCATCGTGCGCGACAAGCAGGAGGCGTTCGACCGCTATCTGGTCAAATGCGATGTCCCGAAGATGCCTCTGAGCCTTGCCGAGGCTTCAGCGCTCATCAGGAGAGCGGGCGGCAGGCTGGTGCTGGCACACCCCGGAGATCCCAATGGGACATCCCTGGTATCGCTGACGCCTCTGGTTGAGCAGCAGCAGGATATCATCCGGGATTCGATGCTCGAATATATCGACGGAGTCGAATGCTGGCACTCGCGCCACGAGAAGGCCGTCGTCCAGTCGTACGCCGATTTCGCGAAGCGTCACTCCCTGATGGCGACAGGCGGGTCCGACTGTCACCAGCAGCCCCCGGTGATGGGGACTGTCGAGGTCCCCGGCTGGGTGGCCGGCCAGTTCGATTTCTGAACAAAGCGGCAAGTTCTTCTTTGCCTCCCGTCAACTTGTGGTATAAAAGAAATGCGGTGTGTCCTTCATTCTATGCTTCGGGGGGACCATCGGATCGATTATATGTGCCATGGAGGATGTGATTCATGAGGGAGCCGTTCAAGGATTTTGTCGAGCGTGAGATCGTGGACGATGCGGTATTGATCGCGTGCGGCCTGCCGGCGACCAACAAGACCGAAACAACCGAGGTGATCGCCCGCATCAAAGGTTATGCCATACTCCGGACCGATCTGATCCGTCGCGATGTCCTGAAGGGTCAGGACATCTTCGATGAAAAGGTAGCCTCTGACATGAACAAGAGAAACCTCGTCTACGAGAAGATGTTTTCACTGGCGGACGAACTGGCCTCTCAGGGCAGGGGAGTGATCCTGGACGCCACCTTCATCAAGCAGTCCCTGAGGAAACGGGCGGCGGCGGCGGCGGCACGGAACAAGAGGACCTTCATCATCCAGCAGACGAGTGCTCCTGAGGCCTATTCTCTCAACAAGATCTCAAAGCGCACGAAAGAGAATTACGAATCCAACGCGCTTACCCCCGAGGCCTACTTCAACAACAAGGAGAAGTTCGAGCCTGTGGATCTCGATGAGATCAAGCGACTCTATCCGGATCTCTCCATCGTTCATCTGGTGGTGGACACGGCGTCGGACAACGAGGACGGCTGGTATGTCATCAGCAGGGAAACCCGATAGATGATCATTCATAAGGCGGACAACATGAAAAAAATATGGATCCCGGTTCTTATTCTTCTCCTGGCGGCGGGGTGCGCCTCCACTTTCAAACAGAAACGCGAACTCTCGAAGCCCATGGTCGCCATCGCCATGGGCAAGATACAGCAGGGCGAGATACAGGGGGCCCTCGTCGAGCTCAGGCGGGCAGTTCAGGTAAATCCAAAGGACCCCGAGGTATACTATGCATACGCCCTCGCCTACTGGAGCACAGAGGACCTCGACAGGGCGCTGGAGAATATCGATAAGGCCGTGAATCTGGCCGGCAGGCTCGGCCTGGAACATCCCGGCCTCAAGAGCGAGGCATACAATCTCAAAGGCACCATCCTGGTGGGCATGGGGGACCATGACGCGGCAATCAAGGCCTTTCAGAACGCCGTGAAAGACGAGCTCTACGCCACACCCGAATATGCCTATTACAACATGGCATCCGTGTACTGCAGCCAGAAACTCTATCCCGAGGCGGAACAGTCCGCAAAGGAAGCGCTCCAGAAAAATCCTCACTATGCACCGGCCTGGAAGATCCTGGGGCAGTCGTTCATGAATCAGGATAAGGATGCCCAGGCCATCGAGGCCCTCCAGAAGGCGATCCTCGAATATCCCCAGTACACCGAAGCACACTGGGAGATCGCCCAAGTCTACTTCAAGACAGGAAATACCCGGGAAGCCGTCAAGTCCTTGCGAGAGGTCGTCATCCTGGATGAAAACGGGCTGCTTGGCGCCAGGGCGCGGCAGAGCCTCCAGGAACTGGGGGCATCGGTGCGGTAGCGGAGAGTCATGGACAGCAGAGCCCTCGTATGGATAACCCGCGATGAAGCCGAGGACCTCGGGATAAAAGGGGACGAGTTTCCTTTGAGGATCCTGGATATCAACAGCCTGATATACACGCTGCTCCGGGACGGTTCTCCCCGGGACATCGCCGTCCTTCCTTTTCTGCGGAACTTCGGAGAGATTCTCGGCTACATCCGCGGCAGGGGCATCTCCGGGCCGGTCATCATCTGCACCAAAGGCGAGATCGTGCAGCTCAATCTCCTGGACTACGCCGCCCAGGGCGTCATCTTCCTCGATTCTTCCCGGCTCTCCAGGCACATGGCGCTCGGGCTCATCGCCTTTCTCCAGAGGCAGCAGGAATTCGTCCAATTACCCGAACAGCCGCTGCAGGCAGACAGAACACAGGCCGTCAAGCCCTCACAGAGCCCTGAGGAAATCCGGCCCCTGTTCCGGGAAATCACCCGGCAACGAGCCAAAATCCTGCTCACCTGCCAGTTCCGCGACGATCTCCCGACACTCACCGCAACCTGCGACGTCATCCAGATGGCAGGTGAGATCGAGACCAGACTCGTTCTCGATAATTTCAGCCCCGAGGAGTTTGTGGGGCTCTATAACCAGTTCGGTAAGGGCAAGCCGATCACGGGCTTTTTCACCCGCGGCGATGAGTCGATGGGGTTCGATCTCACGGTGAGCAGCTGCCGTATGGGCAGAATCACGGCACTGCTCCCCGAGAGAATCTACGAACAGAAACGCAAGTTCCTTAGGGTCGAGCCCGACCCCAGGGCCCCGGTGATTATCCATATCCTGCCCGACGGCTACCGGACAGTTTCCTTACCCGTACGCGACGTGAGCGAGCAGGGCGTCGGAATCGTCTCGACGTACACGGAGATGAAGAAGAGCCAGGTGTGTCCCGTGGCGCTTGTACTGCCTTCGCGGCGGACACTCCTGGGCACGGCCGCGGTGATGTTTAAAGGCGATATCGAAGGCGGCAGCTGCAGCTACGGGATGTCGCTCATGCTTCACCCTTCGGACCGCCAGCAGCTTCAGCACTACGTGTTCAAGAGGCAGGCGGGCATCCTGTCTTCGATAAAAAACCTGTCTCTCTGATCACCAGCCGGATGGCCTGCAGTCCAGCCGGGGTCATGCCCTCCAGCAGCGCCGCCTGGCCGAGCGTCTGCGGTCTGATCTCCTCCAGACGTGACTTGAGCTCGTTGGAAAGCCCCGGAACACTCCCGTAGGAAAGGGCCGCCGGAATCTTCACCTTCTCGAGCTCCTTGAGCTGTCTGATGTCTCCGAGTTGCCGGGATATGTATCCTTCGTACTTGATGCCCACCTCCACCTCCATGGCGGTCAGCGGGTGGACAGCCGGAATGAGGCCTCTGTCCGCAAGATCTTCCATGCGCACCTCCGGCCTTTTCAGGAGGCGCTTCAAGGTGATGCGCTCGCCTTCGGAACCGCGGGCCGGTTTGATATGAGGCATGTCCGAGGGTATCACAATGCTCTTCGCCTCCAGATGCCTGTCCAGCTCGTTCATCTCTCTGAGGATCTCATGAACCTGCGACGCCCTCTCCCGGGAAACGAGACCGAGACCATATGCCACATCCGTAAGCCTGAAGAGGGCGTTGGTCTCTCTGAGCATGAGGCGGTACTCCGCCCGCGAGGTGAACATCCGGTAGGGCTCGGACGTACCCCGGGTCACCAGATCGTCGATCATGACCGCAATGTACGCCTGGGAACGGTCCAGGATGAACGGCTTCTCTCCCCGGATCTTGAGGCAGGCGTTCACCGCCGCCACGATTCCCTGTGCAGCCGCCTCTTCGTAGCCCGACGTGCCGTTGACCTGCCCCGCAAGGTAGAGGCCCTCTGTACACTTGGTCTCAAGCGTCCTCGTGAGCTCGGTGGGCAGAACGTATTCGTACTCGATGGCATATGCCGGCCTGATGATCTCCGCCTTTTCCAGACCGGGCACGGACCTGACGATTTCCCACTGGAGTTCTATCGGCAGGGAATTCCCAAGCCCCGATGCATAGACCTCTTTTGTTGAGAGACCCTCGGGTTCTATGATCACCTGGTGGCCCTGGCGGTCGCCGAAGCGCATCACCTTGTCTTCCAGAGAAGGGCAGTACCGGGCGGGCGTTCCGGTGATGGCCCCGGAGTAAAGGGCGCTCGAGAAGATGTTCCGGCGGATGATCTCATGGGTCTTTACATTTGTCCTGGCCAGATAGCACGGCAGCTGGGGGAGGCCGGACCCCGAAGATCCGAACGCAAAAGGCATGCAGGCACCGGCTTCGAGCGGGTCCTGTCTCTGCAGTGCGGACAGATCGATGGTGTCCCGATGAAGCCTCGGCGGGGTTCCGGTCTTGAGTCTTCCTCTGGCAAGGCCCAGGGCCTTCAGGCTCTCCGCAAGCTCGTACGAACCTTCCTCCCCCGCCCTGCCTGCAGGAATCTTTCTGTCTCCGATATGAATCATGCCGCGGAGAAAGGTCCCTGCTGCGACAATAACCGCCCCGGCGGGATAAAACATCCCCAGATGATCCGTGACGCCCGTCACCCGTGCACCTTTCACCTCAATGCGGTCGATACGCGCCTGCCGCAGGTGGATGTTCGAGCCTTCCAGCCGGGACTTGACCGCTTCCTCGTAGAGTCGCCTGTCGTTCTGGGTCCGGGTGGCGCGGACCGCAGGCCCTTTCTTGGTGTTGAGCACCCGGTACTGGATTGCGGTTTCGTCGGCGACCTGCGCCATGATGCCTCCCAGGGCGTCGATCTCCTTGACCAGATGGCTCTTGGCGAGGCCCCCGATGGACGGGCTGCAGGGCATGCGCCCCGCAGTGTCCATATCCATGGTGAACAGAGCGACCTCAAGCCCGAACTTCGAGGCCGCGTATGCCGCCTCCGCACCTGCATGACCTGCGCCGATAATGACGACGTCGAATTTTTCCATTGCCTGTGATGTGTATGGCAAATCGGACATATTTTCAAGGAAGATTATCCGGCCCGAATGCTCTGTAAGCCGGCCATCCGCCGCATACCGCGAGCCCCCGCGGAAAGACTGGATCATGCTTCAGCTGTCGTCCGCTGCGGCCGCTTAAGGAGAGATCTCACTTATGATGCATTCCCAGATCGTATCGATCCCTTCCCGGGTAGTGGTGGATGCGGGGATCAGCATTGCTCCGATTGAGGCCGCGAGCTCCGTGACGCGCCTGACCTTGGCGCTGTAGGTCAGCTTGTCGGCCTTGGTGGCGATGATGAGCGGTTTTGCACCGGAGGCGCGCGCGAGATTGAGAGCCACCAACTCTTCCGGGCCGGGGGCTCTCCTGATGTCCGTGAGCACCATCAGGATCTTGAGATCGCCGTTGCCCCGGAAATAACGGTCCGCGAGCCCGTCCCAGGCGCTCTTCATTCCGTGAGGAACCCGCGCATACCCATAGCCGGGAAGATCCACCATATACAAAGACGGCAGATCCACCAGATCCACCCGGAAGAAGTTGATGTTCTTCGTCTTTCCCGGCTGTTTGCTCGTCTTGACCAGGGACTTGCGATTGAGCAGCGCGTTGATCAGGGAAGATTTCCCCACGTTTGAACGTCCGGCAAAAGCGACCTGGGGCAGCCGGGGAAGCTTCTCGTATATGGTCCCGGCGTATCGGGCGTCGCGCACCTTGACGATCATAGCGTCTTCAGGTACCCGGCGACGCGGGAAACGCCCTCGCGGATGTTCTTCTCCGAGTTCGCATAGGAAAACCGTATGTAGCGGGCCGCACCAGGGCCGAAGTCGACGCCCGGGGTGACGCCCACTCCGGTATGTTCCAGGATATCCATGGCCAGGCGGTAGGAGTCGTCGGTCACATGCGCCATGTTCACGAGCACATAAAATGCGCCGTCCGGCTCCACCTCCACATTGAACCCGTGGGCGGCCATCTCGCGGAGCATCACGAGGCGCCTTTGCGCAAAGATCTGCTTCATGCGCTCGACGTCGTGCACAGCCTCGGTGAGCGCCGAGATTCCCGCCCACTGAGCCACGGAGGGCGCACAGATCATGAGGTTCTGCTGGAGCTTCTGGGCGGCCCTGATGAGATTCTTGGGGAAGACCGCCCATCCCAGCCGCCAGCCGGTCATGGCATATGCCTTGGAAAAACCGTTTACCACAACGGCGTTTTCCGTATACTCGAGAATCGTGTGCTGCGTGCCGGTATAGACAAGGCCGTGATAGATCTCGTCCGAGATGATGGGGAGGCCCAGAGAGCAGAGGTCCTTGAGATGCTCATCGTCGAGACAGACCCCTGTGGGATTTGCGGGCGAGTTGACCACGACGGCCTTGACGGAAGTTCTCAACGCGCGCTTCACCTTCTGCGGGCTGAGCTGGAACCCGTCGTCGCTGCCCGTGGGTATGAGGCGCGCCGCCGCGCCCAGGACCCTGATGAAGTTCGGGTAGCATGCATAGTACGGATCTGTCAGAATGACTTCGTCGCCGGGTCCTGCAAGGCAGGCGATGGCAATGAGGAGCGCCGGGGACGATCCCGCGGTCACCAGGACCTGGTCCGGCTCGACGCCCACACCGTAGGTTTTCCGGTAGTGGTCGCATATCGCCTCCCTGAGCTCCGGCACGCCCAGAGAATGCGTATAGTGGGTCTTGCCTTCCTCCAGGGCCTTCACACATGCGGCACGGATGCACTCCGGGGTATCGAAATCCGGCTCGCCAACCTCGAGATGAATGATCGATCTGCCCTGTGCAGCGAGGGCGTTTGCCTTTTCCATGACATCCATCACGAGAAAGGGCGTGATGGACTGATTCGTGAATGCCGTTTCCATACCGCTTCTATAACAGACCGTTCGAGCGAGGGCAATTATCTGATCGAGGGGCCGCCTTACCCGTTCTCTTCCGGAGATCCTTCCTCTATCTCCTTGAGGATCTTGGTGACCTCGGCCTGGGTGGAGCGGAGAATCTGGCGGAGATACTGGATCTTCCCGGCCGCCTCCTTCACCGAGTTCTGGAGCTCGTCGATCGGGATCTCACCTCTGTTCATCTTTTCCAGGGTATCTTCGAGCTCTTTGAGCACATCGGAATACCGTTTGGCCTTCTTCATGATTCCTCCCTGTCTTTCACTGTGCTTACAATGCGCCCTCTTGCCAGCACTGTGGTGATGCATTCGCCCTTCCGTACCTGCGCTGCATCCATGAGGACTCGTCCGCTCCCGTCAACGGTCATGCTGTATCCCCTGCGCAGGACTCCGGAAGGATCCAGGACGGCAAAGAGAGAACCGAGATGCTCCAGCCGATCCTGCTGGCGGACGAGAGCCGCCCGGGCATGGTCGCAGAGAATCTGCTGAATCCGATTGATCACGGTTTCCTGGAGCATGAGGCGAGCATCCGCATCACGGATTATGGAATGCGGCAGCCCATCGAGTGCCTGCATCTCCCGGCGAAGGGCCGCCCGTGAGCCGTTTTCGAGGCTCAATCCCGTCATCGCCAGCATCCGCTCCTCAGCTGCGAGGTCTCTGGTCAGTGCGGTATGGAGATAGAAGGTGACCTCTTTGATCGCGGATAGCGCCGAAACCATCCATCGGCGGGTGAGGTGCCCGAGCCCGCTGGCTGACAGGCGCAGACGGTCGCCGGCTTTCTGGACGATCTCCCTGCTCCGGTAGGAAATCTCCAGGCACGCCTGATCGAGGCGGTCCCACACCTCATTCATGGCAGAAACCAGACAGCGGGCCGCATCGGTCGGCGTGACGCAACAGGTGTGGGCAACGAGGTCGGCCACGCTCACATCGACTTCGTGGCCTATGCCGGTGACCACGGGCTTGCCGCACAGGGCTATGGCTCTGCAGATTGCGGGATCGTCAAAGGAAAACAGATCGGTCCTGGCGCCTCCGCCCCGTATGATGACGACGACATCCACAAGGGGATGTCTCTTCAGGGCTTCGATGCCCGCCACCACCTCCGGCACAGTGTTTTCGCCCTGCATGTGGGCGTCGAAGAGGAGAATTGAAAATGAATACCCGCTGTCATTGATGATGTGCATGAAATCATTGAACGCAGCCGAGCCATCGGACGTTATGAGACCCACGTGCTGAGGAATTCTCGGGAATGTAAGCGCCTTGTTTCTCTCGAGAAGGCCCTCGGACCGCAGAGATTCGATGGTCTGCTCCCGTCTCCTGGCTATGGCGCCGAATGTATAGGCGGGATCGATCTCAGAGACTATCAGTTGGTAGCGCCCTTCTCTGACGAACAGGTCGACACGCGCCTTCAGTTTGACCTCGATGCCCGAAGCGAGCTCGAAGCTCTGCATGCCCGAGGATTTCAGCGCCGAGCGCCACTTGAGATACGCCCCCCGGAAAAACGCGCAGCTGATTTTTGCGATGTATCCTTCCCGGGAGCCCGGCGCTTTCTCCACCAGGTCGAAATACACATGGCCGGATTTCGCGTGGACTTTGAGCCCATGGACCTCTCCCTGTATCCATATCTCGCCGTCCAGACACGATCTCAGCGATTCTCTGGCCAGCTCATTCAACTGACTTACGCGCAAGCATGCCACGGAATACAGAACTAACAGAAAGCACGGGCGATAATCAAGCCGCCCATGGGATAGACGGAATTTTCTTCCCCGGGGGGTGGATATTCGGGCATACCGGCCGCCGGCGGCCCTCATCGGGGCGCAGCGAGGATTCACGCATTGACAGCGTGATTCCATCCATGTACAAGTTATGCAAGAATGTTTTTCAGGAGCAGCCGATGAAGTATCAGTTCATCAAGGTGGAGGTTTCGGAAAATATCGCTACCGTCACCATGGACCGCAAGCATGAGCTCAATGCGCTCTCGTACGGAATGCTCTCCGAAATCAACCATGTCTTCTCCTCGTTCCTTACCGACGGCAACAGCGTCCGGCTCATTGTCTTCACCGGGGGAGACGAATGCTTTTCCGCGGGAATCGACCTCAAGGAGGCGCCGAGCTTCACCGCCGAGCAGGCCACGAGGTATTTCAATCTCGCCGTAAACACCTATTCCATGCTCCTCGACTATGACAAGATACTCATCACCGCGGTGAGCGGCATCGCGTTCGGAGGCGGTTTCAACCTGGCGCTCATGGGCGATATCATCATTGCCTCCGAGAGCGCCATTTTCGGGCATCCCGAGATCAAATACGGCTTCAACCCGCTGCTCACGCCTCTGGTGGCGCGTATCGGGATGGCTCGCAGCAAGGAGCTGACCTTAAAGGGAGAACCCATCGGGGCTCAGGAAGCACATCACATCGGGCTGGTGAATCGCGTAGTGCCTCCCGAGAACTTCCGCGACGAAATATCCGCCTGGGCGAAGCAACTGGTGGGGAGGCCTCCCGAGGTGGTCCGGGCGCTGAAGAGGAGTTTCGACGTGGTCAGCCGCCTCGACGCAAAGGCCGCCCTCGAGTACGAACTGGAAATGACCGCCATGCTCTTCAATATCCGGGGAGACATACGGGAGAATATGAAGAGTGTCATTCAGAGAAAAGACCTCGCCGGAAAAATCGTCTGCTCCTGACCGGTTCGACGCCCTCGTCCTCTACCGCATACTGAGAAGCCGATACGGCCCGTCCGGATGGTGGCCCGGAGACACCCCCCTCGAGGTGGCGATAGGCGCCGTGCTCACCCAGAACACCGCATGGAGCAATGTCGAAAAGGCTATGGCCCTCCTCAAGGCTCACTCCATGCTCGATGTCAGGCGCATTCATTCGGCGGACCAGGCCCTGCTCGCTTCGCTCATCCGGCCTTCCGGATACTATAACCTCAAGGCTGAGAGGCTCAAGAATCTCATGCGCGCGATCATAGAGCATTCCCAGGGTGATACGGAGGCTTTCCTCGGCCGGGACCTCGAACGCTTAAGAGCCGACCTCCTCACGATAAACGGCATCGGGAAGGAAACCGCGGACAGCATCTGCTGCTATGCGGCCGGAAAAACCATCTTCGTGGTGGACGCCTATACCAGGAGGATCCTCTCGAGGCACGGTCTCATCCAGGGCGCAGAAGACTACGAAACGATACGGCATCTCTTCGAGGCGAGCCTCCCACGCGATCTCGCCGTGTTCAAAGACCTCCATGCCTACCTCGTCTTCGTGGGTAAGGACTATTGCCGCAAAAGCAAACCCCGGTGCGAAGACTGTCCCCTGGCTCATTGGCCATGATTCGCTTTTCTCATGAACGCAGTCTGAAGAAGAATCTGACGCCTGAATTGACATCGACGAGCAGGAGCGGGCTTACTGCCGGACGGCACAGGAAAGGTGGTTGCTCGGCCTAAGGATCGCAACCGGGCGATGCAGAAAAAAGGAACGCAACCCAGAGGCACGGCATTTCCGCAAGACCGGCTCCGGAAGCGAAGCCGGGGATGCGCAGCGTAAAAAGTGCCTAGCGCACTTTTTTACGCAGAACTGCAAGGCCCATCAGCCCTGCGCCCATGAGAGCGAGGGTGGCAGGCTCCGGCACCGGGGCGGTGCCTTCTTGAACGGGAAAGGGGTTCTCGTTGAACGTGAAATTGTCCCAGAACGTCGAATTGTTGCTGAGGCTTCCGACCCCGAAAAATTCGATCCAGGAGATCTCAGGCAGATCGGCGGTCACGGACAGCGTGATTCCGGCATATGAATCGATCGGATTGAGGAATGTCGCATATCCCACCTGCCTGCCGGTATTGTCGAACGCATACAGGAACAGGTTGTCCTCATCGCTGTTGAAGTCTCCAAGGGTGATGCTCACCTGATCGGTTGCGGTATCGAAATAGGCCCGGGTTGCGTTGCGGGGGGTAGCGTACGGGGTATTGATAACCATGTGACCGGAGAAGTCAGGGCCGAGAGCAGGCGTTCTCTGATCGACCCGCCCCACGGTGAATTGGTCTCCTCCGGTGTTGTCGAAGGTCACTCCCTCGAAGAAGCTGTTGAACTGGGCCTCCGTGTAAATTCCGATCGGGATGTTGTCGAAATCATAGGTAATGGCTGATGCCGGCCCGGAACAAAGATGAAATACCATGAAACATGAAACAAAAAGGATTCCCTTCCTCATAGTATCCTCCTCATGAAAACACTGATCTTTCGTCATGATCGGAAAAAGGGCTGAGAAATATGAAACAATTTTTCATAACGTTCGAGCCGCGGGAAAAGAGCGTGAAGCAGGCTCGTGCATGATGCCCGAAAGGAAGCGTCAAAAGACATGCGTCCCCTCCGCCGCGCTGAAACCGGACCGGCGGAGGGGACGCTTTTCATGACAGATTTCTAGGCGGGTTTTCTCTGAGGCGGTTTTACCAGAGCAACGATGACGACCGAAACACACACCACGGCCGCCCCCACGAGAAACGGAACTGAGTACGTCCCTGTTGTATCCTTGAGCAGTCCGCCGACCCAGGGACCGATGAACCCGGCAAGTCCGAAGGATGTGAACATGAGCCCGTAGTTGGCCCCTTGGGAGGTGGGCCCGTAGTACTGCAGGCAGGTCGCCGGGAACAGGGTGAACATGGCCCCGTAGTTCCATCCGACGAGCGCCGCTACGATCGCAAGAAGAGCCGCTGTGGAGCCAGCCGGATACAGCAGCGCCATGGCCGCCACCTGCAGGGCGAAAACGCCTATGAAGGATATCCTGGTCCCCACCTTGTCGGCTATCGCGCCGATGAGGATGCGTGTGGCCGCATTGAATACGGCCAGGGAGCTGACCGCGGCAGCGGCTGCCATGGGCTCCAGGCCGGCGTCGCGGCCGTGCCCTGCGATATGGCCGATGACCATCAGCCCTGCGAAGCAGCCGCAGAAATAGGCGATATACAGAAGCCAGAACTGCGGAGTTCTGATGGTTTGACTGAACGTGTAATCCTGATCTGCATAAACAGGACCTCCAGACGGCGGAGCGGGGGGTGTGTAGCCGGCAGGCTTCCATCCGGCGGGAGGGACATCCAGACAGAAGGCAGCGATGATGCCCATCACTCCCATCGCTATACCCACATAGATGAAGACGTAACGCCATCCGAGGTCTGGATGTGTGATGATTGCAGTTGCCAGAGGCGCCATAATGAAGGACCCCAGCCCGAGGCCGACAACGGCAAATCCGGTGGCCAGCGCCTTCCTGTCCGGCCACCACTTCGGAGCTGTCGCGATGGGGGGAAGATAGACGAGCCCTCCGCCGAGGCCTGCGATCAGCCCATAGGTGATATAGAGCTGTTCTTTGGTTGATATGAACCCGGACAGCACAAAACCAAGGCTCAGGACAACCGAGCCGATCAGAACCACGATGCGAGGGCCGTACTTGTCGCTCAGCTTGCCTGAAACAAAGGTGGTCAGGCCGAAGACCAGGGCGCATATGGAAAAGGCCATGGCGATCTCAGCCCGCGACCAGCCGAATTCCGTGCTCAAGGGTTTGATGAACACGCTCCATGCATACAGCAGAAGCCCGCAGGTCGTGCTCCCCAGAATCCCGCCGACAAGCGGTATGCCTCTGGGAAGGGCGGGCCCCTCCATTGCTCTCAGATCCGAATCAATCTTTCGTGCACTTTCCGTCCCCATGAATATCTCCTTTGCAATGTCATTAATCTGCAGCTCGAGGCATCTCCGCTCCTGCCGCTGCCATACGATAAAAACTCCATGAAACGCTCGATATTGAAAAGCCTCCCGGCGCGACAGAAACGCCGCTGCAGGGAGGCTTTTATGTTGTTCCGGGCTCAAGGTCAGGGAAAGACCGCCTTGTGCCGCATTATCCCTTCGGATACCCGAAATCTCTCAATGCGGCTTCGATCTCTCCGAGCACCGCAGGGTCCTCAATGGTCGACGGGGTGGTGAATTTCTCCCCGTCAGCGATTTTGCGCATGGTCCCCCGCAGGATCTTACCGCTTCTGGTCTTTGGCAGACGCTTGACCACAGCCACATCCTTCAGGCACGCCAGCGCTCCGATCTCGGCGCGGACCATCGCGACCACCTCTTTCTGGATGTCCTTCTCTGTCTTGGCGGAGCCGGCCTTGAGCACGACGAATCCCACAGGGACCTGACCCTTGAGCTGATCTTCCACACCGATCACGGCGCACTCCGCCACGTCGGGGTGCTTTGCCACCACTTCTTCCATGCCGCCCGTGGAGAGCCTGTGTCCGGCCACGTTGATGACGTCGTCCACTCTGCCCATGATGTAGAGATAACCGTCCTTGTCCTTGTATCCCCCGTCACCCGTGGCATAATACCCTGGATAATCGCTGAGATACGATTTGACGAAGCCGTCGTCCTTCTGCCACAGCGTGGGAAGGCAACCGGGGGGAAGCGGGAGCCTTATGCCGATGACTCCTTCATCGCCGTTCGGCCGTTCTTTGCCGGATTCGCTCAGGATCCTGACATCGTATCCCGGCACCGGCTTGGTGGGAGAGCCCGGTTTGATGGGCAGCTCTTCGATCCCCATGCAATTCGCCGCGATGGCCCAGCCCGTCTCGGTCTGCCACCAGTGGTCCACTACCGGGATCCTGAGCAGATCGCTCGCCCAGTGATAGGTGTCCGGGTCGAGCCGCTCACCTGCGAGGAACAGATATTTCAGGCAGGAGATGTCGTATTTCTCGAGATACTTGCCGCTGGGATCTTCTTTCTTGATGGCCCGAAACGCGGTGGGCGCGGTAAAGAGCACCTTTACCCCGTACTCGGATATCACCCGCCAGAACGCTCCCGGATCGGGGGTGCCCACGGGCTTGCCCTCGAACATGATGGTCGTACACCCGGAGAGCAGAGGGGCGTAGATGATATATGAATGCCCCACGACCCAGCCCACGTCTGACGCGGCCCAGTAGACGTCTCCGGGCTCGACGCCGTAGATGTGCTTCATGGACCATTTCAGCGCTACGGCATGGCCGCCGTTGTCGCGGACCACGCCCTTGGGAATGCCTGTTGTGCCGGAGGTGTAGAGGATGTAGAGAGGGTCGGTGGCTTCCACCGTGACGCACGGTGCTGGAGAGACTCCTTTGAGTGCGTCGACCCAGTCGATGTCTCTTCCGGGGATGAGATCCGCTTGCACCTGAGGCCGCTGATAAATGACACACTTCTCCGGCTTGTGCCGGGAGAGCTCAATGGCCTTATCCAGGAGAGGCTTATAGGGTATGGCGCCCTTGGGTTCGATACCGCAGGAAGCGGAGAGCACGATCTTCGGCTTCGCGTCTTCGATCCTGACCGCGAGCTCGTTGGATGCGAACCCGCCGAACACCAGGGAGTGAATGGCGCCGATGCGTGCGCATGCGAACATGGCCACGGCGGCCTCCGGTATCATGGGCATGTAGATGACCACGCGGTCGCCTTTCTCTACGCCCAGAGACTTGAGTGCCCCGGCAAAGTCCGCTACCTTGTTGAGGAGCTCGCCATAGGTGATCTTCTGTTTGGTGTTCGTGACCGGACTGTCGTAGATAATGGCTGTCTGATCCTTCCGGCCGTTTTCCACATGAATGTCGATGGCGTTGTAGCAGGTGTTCATCTTGCCCCCTACAAACCACCGGTAAAACGGCGCCTTGGAGTCATCCAGGACTTTGTCCCACTTCTTCTCCCAGTGAATCGCCCCCGCCGCGATGCTCCAGAAACCCTCCCTGTCTTCCAAAGAGCGCCTGTAGGCGTCTTCATACGATTTGAACATCGATATCAACCTCCTTAAGGATTGTTATTGTTCTTGAGCACATGGTTCAAGGACGTGCATCCCGGATCTTCAAGCAACCCATATGCCATGATAATCAGATTAATAAATACAAATACTTAAAACTTTTCAAAAATGGTGGACTGTCCGGTATGCCGGAAAGTGTCAGGTAAAGCGGACACCCGGTGTGGACAGATGTCTTCCCCTACAACGAAGCGGCCTTTCGGCGAACAGGGATTTTACCGTATCATACAGCTCTTGTGAGGCGCTCACAGCCGTGCGCCCGAGGCTTCGGCCCCGGAGCGTGCCGCTGAATCCGAGAAGCTTCGCTGAAATTTCGCATAGTTGATGAGATGGGAGATGGCCTTGAACGAGTCCTCGGGATGCTCGATATAATACATGCCGTTCTTTTCGTAGTACCGTCTGGCATAATCGGTCATCTCCCGGAAGCTCAACGCGACTACCGGCTTGTCCGCCTCGCGGGCGAGAGGGAAGAAGGTTTCGTTGAATGCAAACATCATCTCGTCGCCCTCGCCCGCAGGAGCGAACGAGAGTGCAGCTATCATGTCGAGATTCTTGTCCTGAAGCAGTATTTTCAGAATTTCGCCCATTCCCTGCAGGAAGCCCGAGCCGGTTACGTCCAGGGGGTTATCCGGCTGGGCGAAGTCCGGAAGCACGGCCTTCAGAGAGGCGATGGTCTCGTCCGCCAGACGGGGCAGCTCGATGCCGCAGCGGCTGCACAGGTCCGCATAGAGACCGCACAGTCCTCCCGACAGGGTGCAGATCCCGAGCCGTCCCCCCCTGGGAAGCCGGCAGTGCGAAAACACGGACGCGGTTTCCACGAGCTCTTCGATGCTCTCCACCCGGATGATTCCATGCTGGCGGAAAAACCCGTCCATAGCCGCATCGTTTCCTGCAAGCGCGCCGGTGTGCGACCTAGCGGCCTGTATCCCTCGCTCCGACCTGCCCACCTTGAGGACAATGATGGGTATCTGCCTGATCGCTGCCTGACGCGCTATGTCCTTCATCCTTTCTATGTTCCGGAAGCCCTCCATGAAGGCGGTGATCACGCGCGTCCGGCTGTCGTTGACCAGGTAGTCCATACAGTCCTCGGCCGTAATGACCGCTTCATTGCCGGTGGCGGTGTACAGGGAGATTCCGAGCGATTTTTTCAGAAGCTTGCTTGCGATCATCTCGCTGCTTGCCCCGCTCTGGCCGACCAGTCCGATAGGTCCGGCGATCAGCTCGCCCTCCACAGACCCCCCGGAGAACACGTTCGCCCTGTCGGAAAAATTCATGAATCCGAGGCAGTTGGGTCCCATGAGGAGGATGTCGTTTTCCCGGCAGAAATGTTGCAACTGCTTCTGTTTTACCGTCCCCTCTTCACCCATTTCCGCGAAGCCGGAGGAGATGAGGAGGATATTTCTGGTCCCCTTGTGCAGGAGCTCTTCGACAGTCCTGAGGACGGCCTCGCTTTTGACCATGATCACCGCGAAGTCGATCTCCCCGGCCGGAAGATCCCCGACAGAGGCCACCGCCCTGACCCCCGCAACCTCGGTCGCTCTCGGATTGACGGGAATGAACTGTCCGGCTGCTCCGTAGTGCCGGGCGTACTTGATCAGGTTACCGAACCACTGGTTTTTAGCCGACGCCCCCACGACCGCGATGCGGCGGGGAGAAAAAAAGCCCTTCATCCTTTCATACGCTGCCTGTTCCATTGATAGCGGCTCTCCCTTCACGAGTTCCAGTCATTTCAACATCATCCCGTCGGACGTTTTGTCAAGCAGAAACCACCGGGCCGGCTTATCTTCCAATGATTTCCCGTGAAAATCCGGATACTTGGCGGAAAGGCCATTAAGGTTCCCTTGGTATATTTCTCAAGGGCATTATTGAAATATCTAGGTTTGTTTCGCATTGCCGCGTCGGGCTGGTGCGGCCGTCCGTTTCTCCTTGACCGGAGCATCCGTTTCATAACGATGAAATTGCCGGTAACGAGGGAGGGTTTATGAGAAAGAAGGTGATGATTGCATGTGTCCTGGCCTTCATGATGCTCGGTGCGGACTCGTTGGTTCATGCGCAGGAACTTCTTTCGCTCAATCGGACAGCCGTACTCTATCCGGCTCCGAGAAAGCATGATTCGTATTCGCTATACTACAACATCATCGTGAAATCTCCGGGCCTTATTCGTGTCAGCCTCAATCTGGAGAGTGTCAAGCCGGATCTGGTCAGCGACATGAAGTTTCTCAGTGTTTCTCTTCGTCAAATGGAAGACGAGGTGGAGGTCCGCAGAGTCGAGGCCGGAAAGGACGGCATCGATCTGGAATACGGCGTGGATGCCTATGAGTTGCACAGGACCGACGGTGAGTACCGCATCGTCATTTCCAACTGGTCGCAGCAGCACACGGCTGTAGCCAGGATCATCGCCTGGTATCCGGGCGAAGAAGATTCCGAAAAGGAAGGCCCTTACATCCCAGCTGCGCCGAGAATACATGACCTGACGTTCTAGCACTTCCCGGATCATATGACGGGCCAGATGCATGAGTAGCATACCAGGGCCTGCTGACAGGAAATGAAGAGCTTGAATGGTTGCTGAGCGATTCCGAAAAGATGGGTCAGCAAACGATCGGCGAGCAGAGTCATCAAAAGGAGTGCATCGAGCGATACTGAAAGCGGAGGCGGGCGGGGGGCTTCCCGAGGCTTTCGGCACAGCCCTGTGAACATGCATTCGACACATCGTCCGCAGGCAGGGCGAACCAGTGTACTCTCCCGCCCGGTCGGGGGCGGCCCGGAGAGCGCGGGTCAGGACGAACTGTCATCAGCACCTGAGTTGCATTCGTCTCACAGGGCTGCAGGGTTCACACGAGAGAGCCCTTCATCCCCCCTTGAGCTCGACGCGGGAATCTCTACCGGCCAATGAGGCACAGTCGCCCTTCCAGCCGTCCGCATCGGATGAGACCGCAGTCTTGCCATCTTCGAATCGCTCTCGCAGGCTGCTACGGGTATGACGAGCAGGCCTTGTCCGAATGAGCCGCAGAGACACGGACAGACTCTTTCATGGCAAGCGGGCACACCGTGTTTGTGCCAGGATAATGGGAGCACCCGATCATGGGACACAGGGTCCGGGAAAAAAATGTGGTTTCATCGTCGCCATCTGTGATACATTAATATATATGAACGACGACTCCATCTTCAGCCTCATTATGCTCCTAGCGCTCTTTTTTGTGCTGCCGGCCGTGCTCAGGCTGCTCGGCCAGTATACCTCGAAAAGCAGGAACGCTCAGAAAAGAGAGGAGGAAGGCGACATTTATCAGGCCTCTGGAAACGAGCCCCCCTCGTACCGGGAAGAACTCCCCTCCAGGACAGGCTACGACGATTACGACCATTCCGCCGCAGCCAACAAGCCCATCCATCCGAGATGGTTCTGAAAAGCAGACCTACCAATCAGGGCATACGGTTCATCGTCGGGGCCGGCATTATCGCACTTTCGATCTACGGATTCTATCTTGCCCTGGCCGGGCAGAACTCCCCCGAACTCTTTCTCGTTCCGGAGACTGTCGCGCTTGAAGCCCGCCCCTGTACCAATGTGCTTTCCCCGGCGTTTTCCCTGTGCGTTCCGTCCGGCCTGAAGTACACGATCGGCACGGACGGGGCAATAGCCCTGCGTTCGGCCGAAGCGAAGATGCGGGGAGAAGTCAAGCTCCTGGAAAAACTCCCGCGGGAGGAAGAATGGAGAGCGTCTCTGCGCAACCCCCTGATCAGGACATTCCTGGGCGACGAGCGCGGCCTGAGCACGCAGGAGCTCATGATGCGGATCCTTTCGCACCGGTACAACCCCACACTCATGGGCGTCAAGGCTCAGCTCATCCCGTCGTGGATGAAAAAAACCCGGAATTCCGAGATACTCATCCCCTCCGTGGCTGATGCCATTCTCTTCTACACCCCTGCACGCACTCTGGGGTTTGCGTTTGCAGAGGGCAAAATCGTCATGCTTTCCTGCGCGGGAAGCATGGACAAGGCGGCTGCTCTCAGCATCATCGGCTCGATCCGCGTCACTTCACCGGAAGGACAAGAAACGGGATCGTTGCATTCTTCATGAACCTTTCGACATGATCGCTCCGGAATCCGGACAGGCTGCCCTTGGACATCTCGTGCGAGAGAATAAGAAGTTCGATCCCCTTTTCCTCGATCACCCGGTTGATATCTTCCACCGGATTGCCCTGCGTGACGAGCCTGTGATCCACGTCGATCCCCTCTCCCACCACCTGGTGGCAGATGGCATACATCTTGTCCCGTGCGGCCTTGGCCACCTGATCTTCGAGAAGGTCGGTATTGATGTGGGGAACATAGAAACCGGCGGCCTTTTTGATGTCGGTGACCGAATGAAGAACGAACAGCTCGGCATCGACGAGTTTTGCGAGTTCAAATGCATATTCAACGATGTAATAGCTATGGTCGCTGAAATCGATGTAGCACAGAAGTCTCCGGGGCTTCTTCACCTTGGTCTTCTTCATGGGAATCCTCCTCCTGCTGCTTTCAGTCTGTAATGGTGGTTCCGATTCAACTTTGAATCACGGAATCGATGACATTTTTCAGGTCCTTGAGATGAAAAGGCTTCGCAACGAATGCATCCGCTCCCTTCTCAAAGGCCATCTTCTTGGCTTCGCTGACGCTGAACCCGGTAATGAGGATGATCGGCGTCCGGGGATATCTGCTCTTGATCTCGGTCATCAGAGTGAATCCGTCCATCTTGGGCATGTGGATATCGCTGACCACGATGTCCATGGACGTCTTCTCCAGATACTCCAAGGCGGCAAGCCCGTCTTTCGCCGTGTGTACCCGGTAGCCGAACATGCTGAGGAAATCGGCGATCACGTGTGACAGATCGTCCGAATCATCAACAATGAGTATGTTTTTTGAGTCAACCATTGTTCTTGGGCGCGCTCAGATCGATGATCTCATAATCCCTGAGCGTCGTGTACTTCTTGGTCTCGGCCGTGGTGAGCTTCGCCAGCTTGTCCATGACCTCTTTGATCTTGAAAATCTGCTCTTCCATGACCTTCAGTGTCTGCTGGACCCTCCTGTTTTTCTCCAGATCGGGAGCCATCTGCAGCATCTCGATATTGCCCAGAATGATGTTCAGGGGGGTGTTGATCCTGTCAGACAGCGTAACGGTGGTCTTGGCTATTGCACTCACTTCCTGAATGCGCTTCTGCTCCTGCCCGTATTTCTGCATCTCGAGGGCCCGGCGTACGCGGATAATCAGCTCGTCCTCATCGCAGGGCTTGAGCAGATAGTCGTAGACGCCGAGCCTCAACGCCGTGACCGCGGTCTTGATGGACCCGTAGCCGGTGATCACGATCACCAGGGTCTTGGGCGAAACCACCTTCACGTTCTCCAGGAGCTCCAGCCCGCCCATTCCCTCGAGAACGAGATCGGTGAGCACCAGGTGATATTTTTTCGTATGGAAGACTTCCAGCGCCTGTTCCGCGGACGGAACGTCGTCCACCTCATACCCCTGGGCCTGCAGAATATTGACCAGGGAGTATCGGACTATCTCTTCATCATCGACAACGAGTATCCTTTTCTTTTCCACGAATTTCCCGCCCCTACCTGTCGTGCAATTGTCTATATACCACATCCTTGAGCTCTTTGATACGGAACGGCTTGCGCAGGAAAACCGCACCGGTTTTCTCGAAAAACTCCTTTACCTGAAGATCGTAGGTGTCTCCTGTGATGAACAGAAACCTCTTCTTCAAACGCGGCTGCTTCTCCACCGCCGCGAGGTAGAGTTCCATGCCGTCCATCACGGGCATCCTCAGATCCGATATGATGAGCTCCCACCGGCGGTCCTCAAGATGATCGAAGGCTTGTTTGCCGTTGCTGAACGTCTCCACTTCGTAGAAAGGGCTCAAGGTATCGACCATGAGCTCCATCAGGTCTTCTTCGTCCTCCACCACCATGATGGTCGATCGTACGGATGACTCAGGTTCATCCTGCGGAGCGGATGGAGCCCCTGCACCAGTTTCCATGCGCTCCTGATGGATATCGGGGGTCATTGCGGGAATCCTGATGCGCGCCAAGGCTCCATGACCGGTGTTCTCCAGGGAAATCTCCCCTTTGTGATCCGAGATGATGCCGTAGCAGATGCTCAGGCCCAGTCCTGTCCCCTTGTCTTTGGCCTTGGTGGTGAAAAAGGGATCGAATATCCTGGTGATGATCTCCTCGGGAATACCGGGTCCCGAGTCCTCAATGCACACCTGTACGCTGTTGTCGCATCTCCGGGCGCTCAGCCGGATCGTGCCCGTCTGATTGTCGATAGCATCGATGGCGTTGTTGATGAAATTGACCAGGACCTGCTCCATGCAGTTCATATCCGCTTTCACGAGGAGCGGCTCATTCCCCTCATCGGCCAAGAGCCTGATCCCGCGCTTCCTGACAGTGGGCGTATAGAGGCTCACGGTTCTTCTGATGATATCTCGCATGTCGAACACGGCCTTTTCCGGGGGTTTGTTCCGGGAGAACTTGAGCAGCGACTCCACAATGCTCTTGGCGGAATCGGCCGCATTGATGATGACGGAGAGCCTTTTCCGGTCTCTCTCGCCAAGTCTCCGGGCATTGATGAGATCGGCGAAGCCCAAGATCGGGGTCAGGCGGTTGTTCAACTCGTGGGCGATGCCCGAGGTGAGCAGGCCGAGCGAGGTAAGCTTCTCCGTCTGCATGGCCCGCTGCTCCAAACGCCTTCTCGCGGTTATGTCCCGCATCATCACCAGGGCGGAATCGCGGCTCAGGCACTTGATGAAAAACTGACCCACCACGCCTGTGGCGGAGCCGAAGGTCACGGTTCGTTCGAAGTCCAGGAACTGACCGGGCTGCATTCTGGATCTGTGCGCCCGGATGCATTCCACCATATCGCCTTCGAACATGTCCTGGATTCTTTCGGGAACTTTCCCCAGCGAGGCGACAAGTCTTTGGTTGCAGAAGGTGACGGCATCGTCCCTGCCAAGGATGAAAATGACGTCCTCTGACGCATCCACCACGGTTTTGTAGCTTTCGGTGAGGTTCCGCAGGCTCTCGTCCTTTTGCAGAAGAAGCTCGTTGAGATCAAGGTTTTTCCGCTGAAAGATCGATGAGATGTGGATCAGGGTCAGCATCTGCCCCACCAGGAGACCCAGCAGCTCGAACACCCGCTGGTAATGGAAGTTGAAGAAGTTGTTCTGGGAATGGGAGAGGTTCAGGACCCCGAAGGTCGTTTTTGCGTCCTTGATGGGGATGCACAACATGGACCCGATGTGCACGCGGGACCCCGGAAATTCCTTGAAATACCGGCATTCATGGACATCCGGAGCCAGTATCGGCCTTCCCTCCCGGGCACATATCCCGGCCACACCTTCCCCCAGCTCCATGCTTACGGCCGGGGCATCCTCTGGGAAGTCGACTCCGGCCGCGGCCTTCAGTACCACACGGTCACCCTCCACAAGAAAGACCGAGGCATTCTCGCAGCGGGATTCCCTGATGAGCACCTGGACAATGTACGAGTAGAATTCATCTTCCGGAGAGCCTTTTCGGACATACTCGGAAAGCTCATAGATGCCGGAGAGGATTCCGACGATGTCTTCATAGAAGTCGGTCGCTTTTTTCAGAAGATCAAGCAGGAGCTTCTCCCTGCCCTTGGAGAAGCCCGAGGATTCATTGAGCCCCGACCAACCGTTTTTCACAGCCCCCCCGACGCCCTTAAAACAGGCTCTCGATTATAACAGTGTTCGTTTTATACCGATCTGCGACTGTATTGACAAGATCTTTATAGGAATATTCCACAAAGGGCTGAACAACGTCGAGACTGGCGGGATCAACCTCAGGTATGCCCATCTCATGCCCGCTCGCCACCTGATTGATGAGATACACCAGGGCGGAGTCGCGGCTCACCGGTCTGTGGTGGTATCTGATGATCTCCGCGATCTCGTCGGGGAAATTCCATTTCCTCGCGACCATCTCCCCCATTTCGGTGTGCGTGATGGAAAAGGTCTCCTGTTCCAGGTCTTCACCGGGCCGGAATCCCTCACTGTCGATCAGGGCGGTGTATACTTCAGGCGCGATGAACAAAAAGACCATTCTGCCGAGATCGTGCAGCAGAGCCCCGGTGAAGAGCCTGTCCTTCTCCGCTTTGTTTCTGCCAAAGGAAACGGCGAGAAGAGCCACTGCATACGAATGAGACCAGAGGGCCCTGGCATATTTCGTTTCGCACCTCAGGCTGTCAATGACCGCCATTGATAGGACGATGCATTTGACCATATCGAGGCCGATGGTCAAGAGCGACTCGTGCATGCCGAGGTGCCGCTGGGCATGGCGGTAAAAAGGCGAGTTGGCGAGCCTGATGACCTTGGCCGCCATGGCGGGGTCGGTAGAGATGATTCCCTCCACCTTCTCGATACCCGCATCCTCGTTCTGGAGAATCTCGAAAAGCCGCATCCTGGCTGAATCCAGCGTCGGGATGGCATCAAAGCGCTTCTCTATACAGAGCTGGGGCTTCATGTTCTTCACTGTCATGCATTAACGGATTTTCAGACCGGCGACTTGAACCCTTACCCCTCCTTGAACAGATTCCGCCGTCCGGGGAGTATACATCTCACCCCGGCCCATCAATACGTTCTGCTGTTTTGTTCCACTCAAATCAAACGCTTGGGTGACCAGGGTCCGGCCGAAGCAGCCCAGGCCCGCCTTTCTGCAGGAAGGAGGTTTTTTCTCTCATGTATTTTTTATGAAATTCCGTTACTATACATGAGATTAAGCAGGAAGTGCTCTTGAGAACATACCGTCTCTTGAGATATTATTGGGCGTAGATACAATGGCTGATGCGAACATGAACAAGAAAACCAGAATCCTGCTCGTTGATGACGAACAGGAAACCCTTGATCTCATCGCTGAATATCTCACCGAGAAGGGATTCGATCTGTCCACTTCGACCACCGCGGAGCACGCGATTCAGCTGGCGGAGCAGGACGGCTACCAGATCGCCATCGTGGACCTTCATCTTCCCGGCATGACCGGCTCAGAGCTCCTGAAGCACATCAAGAAGGTGCGTCCCCATATCCAGGTGATCATGATCACCGGATACGGGACCATCCGAGATGCAGTCGAATGCATGAAGCTGGGGGCCTCGGACTTCATCACCAAGCCCATCCTGCTCGACCACCTTCATCTGACTATCAACCGCATCCTTCAGGAGTCCAGACTGAAGGAGGAGGCGGAGCTGGCCGTATACTATAAAAACCTCTCGCGTACCGACGAGCTGACCGGACTGTACAATTTCCGCCACCTCGTCTCGCTCCTCAAGAGTGAGGTGACCCGCCACCTCCGCTATAACAGAACCATGTCGCTCGCCATGATCGATATCGACGACTTCAAGAGCTATAACGACTCCCGAGGCCATGAGGAGGGCAATGAGCTGCTCATGCGCCTGTCGCACGTCTTCCGCCACAATACGAGAAACTGCGACGTGCTGGCGCGTTACGGAGGAGAAGAGTTCGTCATCATATTCCCTGAGACGGCTCTTGAAGAGGCGGTCATCGTGGCGGAGAGAATCTGCAGGACCGTTTCCGTCACCCTGGAAGTCAGCGTCACCATCGGCCTGGCCGGCCTTCCGCGCCACGCCGCCGACTATAATGAGCTTATCAGAATGGCGGACAGGGCCATGTACTGGGGAAAACAGCACGGGAAGAACCAGATCGTCGTCTACGACGATTCGATGTCCACGTGCAAATAAAGATCACCCGATTTCCCGGCAAGGTTCGATCTGCCCATCCCCACCAGCTTCAGAACGGTTCCCGCCTTGGTGCACCGGGGTATGTTGACCCTGATTCTGCGCTTTGAAAAACCGGGCCGGTACTCGATCGTGATCGACCCCCCCTCGGCGGCTATTTCATCAGGTATGCGAATGCGCTCGTGGATGTCCATCACGTTGTGAAAAATCTTTGATGCACTCTGCGCCGCGATCCTGACCAGGGATCGCTTCAAGACATCCCTGGGTCTCCCCCCGCACACGATCGCCTCATAGGCGATCACCCTGCTCACCATGAGCAGCTTCTCGAGCCATTCGCCCTTGATGGGGAGATCATCGAACACCTCGCGGAAATCCGAACGGGAAAAGATATCCCGGTATACGGTCTCACGATTGAAGCCGCGTCTGCGGTCTCCGTCATATTTTTTTCGCTTCCGCGGATCGATGAGCACGCCGTATGCCTCCGTAATATCACGGAAAGATTCGACCGAACGCGGATCTTCCCTGTTGAGGTCGGGATGGAACCTCATGGCGAGCCTGCGGTAAGCCCTCTTGATCTCTTCTGTCCCGGCGTCGTTGCAGATGCCCAGGATCTGGTAGTAATCCTTGATCATGTCTTATTTCTTGAAGGCCCCGACACTTCTCCACTACCGGTGAGACTGGATGAAGATCTCCTCCGGCAGCTGGACTGCAGTGAGGACCCCTCCGTAGACTCCCCCGGTATCCACGCCGATCTTGTCTTCTTTGACAAAAGGCCTGGCAAAGGGAGTATGAGCGAATATCACCTTCTTGTTCAGGCCGGTGGGCGAGAAAATGAAATCATCGCGTATCCAGACAAGGTCTCGGTGATCCTGCCTAAACATGGGCACTCCCGGCTGTACGCCCGCGTGGACATAGATGTAGTGCGCGTCCTCGTAATACCACCTCAAACCGGCATAGAAGTCCCGATGACTTTGACTGAGCGCATGCGCCACCTGGGTGTGGGAGATGAAAGGCTCGGACCCGAGATAGGATTCCACGGTCTTCCTACCGCCGTTGGCGAAATACAGCGTCTTGTTCGTTCCGAATTCGAGAAATTCCAGAAACATATCTTCGTGATTCCCTCGAAGGAAAACGCACGGTACTTCCGAAGCCAGGTCGATCAGGAAGTCGATCACCTCCGTGATGCGCGGTCCTCGGTCGATATAATCCCCCAGAAAGACGAGGAGATCGTCCTTACGGGGTTCGATTCGATGCACCAGATCTTCCAGCTGATCCAGGCAGCCGTGGATATCACCGATAGCAAATGTTCTCTTCATGGTCATCCGGAAAGGAATATCCTGAGGAGGACCTGTCACCCGGAACATCAAATCCTTTTTTTGAGCCGGATCGTCTCGATCTTGAGTTCCGGGATTTTCTCCTGCGCCTTCTTGGAATTGGGGTTGATCTTCAAGGCGAGCTTGTATGCCTCGAGTGCCTCATTGAGGTCCTCGAGCCTCTGCTTTCCTTCCTTTGACGCGGCCCGCGCCTCGTATGCGTATGCGAGCGTAATGGCCGCGTCATGATCTTTTGCATGCTTCAGATAGTCTTTGGCCGAATCGATGATCTTGGTATGGTCTTTCAGCCCTACAGCGGCAGATATGAGCCCCTTGCGGTATGTGTTGGACTTCTCCATCTTCAGCAGGGACTGGTAATAGTTGTAGGAAGACCGGTAATCGCCCGACTTCTGCGAGAGGGCGGCGGCCCGGAGCAGACAGTCCTTGTCGTCCGGTTTTATGGCCAGGGCCTTCTTGTATGAATCCAGGGCGTTCTTCTCCTTGCCGGCCTTCTCAAACGCAGCCCCCAGGTTGAAGAGAAGAACCGGGTCCTTCGGGGAAAGCTCCACGGCTTTTGCGTAATATTTCGTCTGGGCTTCCGTATCTCCGAGCCGTCCCGTTATCATTCCCAGCTGGGCGTAGGCGTTCTTGTCCTGGGGATAGTAGGTTACGTAACGTTTGAGCAACGATGCCGCTTCGTCGTATTTCTTCCGCTTGAGTGCATCTTCGATGACCGGGATCAGAATCTCCCTGTCCTTGGCCTTCTCTGCGGCGGTCTTGTATATTTCCAGAGCCTTTGCATTCTTGCCGGCCTGCTCATACGTCTTGGCCAGATCTATGATGATGGAATCGTTGCCGGGATCGAGCTCAAGGGCCTTCTCAAGATGCTTCACTCTGCCGTCGAAATCTCCCAGCTGCCCCGATATGTAGCCCATTCGCCGGTAGGTGGCCGAAGTGGCCCTTCCCTTGTCCACGATCACCCTGCTCATGTCCATGGCTTCCTTGAACATGCCCAGCCTGATGTAGCACCGGGAGAGCTGCGCATATGCGTTCATATCTTCCGGATCCGAGTCGGTGATGGACTTGTAGATGCCCGCCAGCGTTACATAGTCATCCTTCTGCGACAGCAGCTCATCGAGCATCGACACGAACTGGCGGTTCTTGGGAAAACTCGCATGGGCGCTTTTCAGAATGGCGATCTTGTCGTCGACGTTTTTCGATTCATTCACCCGGTTCACGAAATCCTGCTCGGTGAGCTCCATCACCAGCGGGACCTTGGCGATGTTGTGCTCGATATAATAGACATCGATGGGAACCGAACGAAGCCCGGCAGCCAGAAGCTGATTACGGATTACGGCCGTATCCACGGGTTCGTGCAGGTCGTTGCCGCTCCCGAATCCCACCACATCGGCAGTGAGGTACGAATCGAAGAAGGTGTTCGCCTTCACCTTGGTGATGACGATCGTTTCCGTTCCCTTGATCAGAAGGCTCTCTCCCGCATTGACGGTCTGGGGGTTTCCGTCCACCTTCACTTCAAGAGAGATGAACCGGGGAGGCTTGCGGAATATGAAAGAGATCGCCGCCTCGCGTACCAGTCCGATTCTCCCGCCGATGGGAACGCTGAGAAAAAGAACGAATCCTATGGCGATAACCAAGACCACGATGAAAACGGCGTTTCCTTTCTTTCCCATGCCTCGCCTTCGTTTTTGCTGGTGTTTGAGTCGGTTATTATCAAGGAATAACCGATATGTCCATTCCCATTTTCGCTTCCCTCTGCGCCTGGAATACCAGCAGCGGAGCGCCTGTATGCACGATGTTGATATGTTTGTGCATCGGTTCGTCGCCTGTCTCCGGCTGTATCGTAGTATCGTCAGAAAAAACAAAAAAATGAAAGGTATCTTGACCTCTTTGGGAGATTCATCTACTATCCAAAGCAGAAGATACTTCTGCACGATCCTTCATAAGAATACGTCTTCACTTTTTATTGATATCGGGCTTTGTGATGAAGAGAGGTCTGACCCTTGTTGAGCTTATGCTGTCGATTACCATCGCGTCGATCCTCATCCTTACCCTTTTCAGCATCTATACCCTTATCGCGGGCACATACCGGGAAACCAGGGGCGGCTGGTACTGCATGCAGTCTCTGCGCAGCTCGATCCTTCAGATAGACTCGGACCTGAAGCAGTGTGCGTGTCTGCTTCCCCAGGATTTGAGAGTCGTATGCAGAGAAAACGCCCTTTTCATCTCCGGGATTCCCGTCACCTCGTCTCACAGCGGCATCGGCATCCACAGCAAAACGCCTCCTCCATATTTTTCCACTGTCCAATCATTGTCCGGCAATGTCGTTACACTCGATACCGCTGACATTGACTTCGACGGCACTGCAGACTACTGGGCCGATCTCGGCATCATCACCGAAAGCGGGGCATACGTCATCGCTCATGGATATTCCCGGGGAAGCACGGCCGTACCGCTCACCTCGATCCCTTCCGTGTACATCAGGGAGCGGGTTGTGCCCTCTGTCCATTACGAGCTGAAAGCAGGCGGCCTCTACCGGAACAACCAGCTTCTCGCAGAGGCCGTCTGTCATTTTGAAGCGCGGTTGGAGGGAGATGACGTCATTGTCTTTGTCAAGGCCTGTTATGATGGGGAAGAGAAAAGTCTGTCTTACACCTACTGTATCCAGTGACCGGGGCTGGATCCTCATGTATGCTCTGGTCTTCTGTGTGGTGATTCAAGGTATCGCCATGATCACCGTGAGCCTGATCGCGCAGAACATGAAGTCGGGCGCTTCCTTCCAGAGGCTTCTCTCCCAGAGGCATATTCCCGCCGGGTCCGAAGAGCAGCCCTCTTTCAGAACCTATGCCCTCGACCCTCCGGAAGGGTGGGACCACGGCTGCTTCCTGACCGAAGTAACCGAGAGAATATGGGGAAGGCTGCACACGTATTCCTGGCGAGTCCGCGTCAGGGAGCAGCCGTCCGCCCCGGAGCAGGGTGAAGCCCC
>Ga0116146_1000386_pt1 | contig 55866 bp, 51 predicted proteins | sample AD_JPNHG2_MetaG_FD_89748 | JGI IMG/M metagenome (GOLD analysis project Ga0116146, IMG submission 89748) | Active sludge microbial communities of municipal wastewater-treating anaerobic digesters from Japan - AD_JPNHG2_MetaG | ecosystem: Engineered > Bioreactor > Anaerobic > Digestate | place... | reverse complement strand
GACAACGGAGATAGGTCTCCGCGGCCCTCCGCGTCGACTGCGGTGCATACACCTATTATAGTTCCATATAGCACAATATGTCAAGAGTCAAGAGTTGACCCCGATACCCCCCCCGATACCCCCCTAGCACAATATGTCAAGAGTCAAGAGTTGACCCCGATACCCCCCGGCCGACCTGCCCTACCTGCAGGTGGAGGGTTGGCATCGTCATGAATGCCGAATGTGGAAAGGATTCCGCAGGGGGTGCGGCCCGGAAAGGATTCCGGGCCGAGCGGGGATGGGCCGACGGGGGCGTCGGCCCTACAGCGACGGGGGCGTCGGCCCTACAGACACTCGAACTCAGCCTACGCCGGATGCGGAGATGGGCCGACGGGGGCGTCGGCCCTACCCCCCGCATGCCCACGCAAAGCCGTGGGCATGGCACCCGGCACGCCCTAGCGTGCTGCCATGGACGCCGAATGCGGAAAGGATTCCGCAGGGGGTGCGGCCCGGAAAGGATTCCGGGCCGAGCGGTTTGGAGGTTTGGTCGGACATGAGCGGTCAAAATGGCGCGCAGAGCATGCCCTACCGTGGTGACATCTCAATGGTTGGTGGCGGGTCCGGCGACCTGCCGTGCGGGAATACGCTTGCCTGGGGGCAAGGATGGGCCGACGGGGGCGTCGGCCCTACAGACGCTCGAACTCAGCCTACGCTGGATGCAGAGATGGGCCGACGGGGGCGTCGGCCCTACCCTCCATGCCTACGCATGGCCGTGGGGATGGCGCCCGGCACGGGTTGTTACTCTCTCCCCCACTTGTCCCACGGAGTCTCGATGCTCACCTGGGTCTGGCCGCGGGCCGCGCGGCGGCAACGGAGGATGACTTGGCGGTGCATCGGGAGGGGGGCGATCGGGTAGACGTGTCCGAAGTTGGTCAGTTCGATGACCGGTTGGTTACGTGAGGTTCGCTGGTGACGCTTGAGCGCCTCGAAGACTGCCTGCGTCAGGTTGGCGTCGCCGTCGCGGAAGTTGCCGAGGATAATTCCCTCGGCCTTGTCCAACAGACCGGACAGTTTGAGGCCTGCGAGCATGCGGTCGACGGCCCCAACCGATTCGTTAATCTCTTCAAGGGCGAGCCACTTGCCGGTGGGATCGATGAATTCGGCGTAGCGTGAGCCGATCAGGGGCATGATCACGCTGATGTTGCCGCCGACGATGGTGATGGGCTTGGCGGCCGGCAACTTGCCCTCCAGCAAACGTCCTGAGGGCACACGCGGTGAGCCGTGCCCGTCAAGGATGGCCGCCACCTCGGCGATAAAATCGGCGAACATTCCCCGGAACTTGGCTGCGGCCCAGCCGGCGCCAAAACCCGCGCAATGGGCGGCATCGACGGGCATTTCCGCGGCTTGGAGGTACGCATCGGCCCGTTTGGTCATGAAACGGCGCACCCCGTCGAACAGGAACAACGGCCCAAGATCGTGCAGTGCAAACACCTTCGGATACCTTCCTGCAATGAGGACCAGACTGGTCATTTCGCTGAACCCGAAGACGTGGATCGTGGTGCGGCGTCGCTTGAGCACGTCGAAATCGATCTTCTGGAGGATTCGCGTGAACCATGACCCGCCGCGCACGGTGACGAGCGCAGCGACATCGTCGTCCGCCAGGATGGTTTCGATCTCGCGGGCTCGAGCGGCATCGTCGAATCGCCCGCCGTGCATCTCGTCCTGCTTGGCGAAGATCATCGGCCCGCCGGCCGTGACGGCGTAACGGCCGTTGAGTCTGCTTGATGCCAAGGCAATCAGTTCACCGACGTTTCGGATGCCGAGCAACTGCATGCCCTGGGTGGCGTAGCTGGCAACAGCGGTCAGGTGAATGCGAGGTTTGGCTGCCATAATTTCACCTCCTTGCCGCCTTAACCAAAGCCGCAGCACGCGCCGCGTCGACGGGGGCGGTGGTCAGGCCGTCCCGCTTGATCGCCGTACCGACGATTACGCCGTTGGCGACGGCGAGCCATTCGGCCACGGTATCGGGCGTGACGCCGCTGCCCACGTAGACCGGCCGATCCGGAACCGCCTCTCGAACAGCCTTGAGGTCGGCCAGGTCGGTCGGCTTTCCGGTGGCCGCGCCGCTGACGATCAGTCCGTCGGCTCGGCCCCGGTACGCGGCTTCTTCGGCAGTCTGCGCGATCGGCGCGGCCGCCAGCGGCATAGCGTGTTTCACGTGGACATCGGCAAGAATCGCGGGCATCGCGGCGGTCTGATTGCCTTGTGCGTCGCCGGTAAGACGACGCCGGTATCGAAGCGTCTCGTCGGCGCGCCCCTCCATGAGCCCCTGGTCGGTGGCGTAGGCGCCCGTGTGCACGTTGACACGGACGAACGCCGCTCCGCAGACGCCGGCGATGGCCACTGCGGCAATCGCATCGTTCCGGAGAACGTTGACCCCCACCGGGATGGAGACCGCGGCCATCACCGCTCGCACAGCCACGGTCATGAAGGCGACAGTGTGGGGATCAACGGTGGTCGGCCGGAAGGGGGCATCACCGAAGTTCTCAATGATCAGGGCGTCGAAGCCGGCGTCGGCCAGAAGCCGGGCATCGTGGCACGCCGCCTGGACCACCTTGCTCAAAGGCTGCCGGCCGGCGGGACTTCCGGGCAATGGAGCAAGATGGACCATGCCGATAATCGCCTGGTCCGGCAGACGTCTGATGGGCCCGTCCATGAATCAGACTCGGAGGTGGACTGTCTCAACGGCGGTCTCGAAATACCGCCACGATATCGTCAACCGGTACGACGTATAGCTGGTTGCCGGGCTCGAAATCCACGGGAATGGAGTTTTTCGGGTTAAACAGCACCCGGTCATACTGTCGGACCGGAAAATCGTTGTCATTGGAAAGCATCTGCGAGACCGTTACCACGCGCCCGGTGATCGTGGGAATCTCGATGTTGTCGGGCAGGGCGATTCCGCCTTTGGTTTTCTTGCGGTCTTCGTCCTTGCGGACGAGGACTCGCTTGCCGAGCGGTTCGACGGTCTCGAGTCTGGTCTTTTGGGGTCGGATTTCACGCATTACGCCGTCTCCTCTTGCCGGAGGGCAAGATACTTGACCACGAAAGCTTCAGCGATAGCCATCACAGGAAACCAAGTCAATTATAGAGGAGATGCGGCCGGCGCCAACTCCGGCAAGGCGACAAACAACCACGACGACATGGCAGGTCGAGAAAAGGCTGTTACTTTCCGCCCGGCTTGACGGCCGGGGAAGCAGGTTGGCGTGTCCGAGACTTGAAATCGCGGACCCACGCAAGGAATTGGCTTCGGGGAATCGCACCCGTCAGCGCCCGGTACTTTCCGTCGGGCGAAACGAGAATGAAAGCGGGATAGGTAGTCACCTGATATTTGCGCAGGGAGCCCACGTACATCGATCCGAAATCGCGGTCAACCAGGACGTTGATGGTGTCCCTGAATTCAGCCTCCACCTCGGGGTCGGAAAGCAATTCGCGGCCCTTCATCCGGTTGGAGGTCGGGTCCGTCCAGAGTTGATAGAAAACGAAGAGGATCTTGCCCTCATCGCGGGCCCGCTGCTCGGCTTTCACGACATCGCCGAGATCCCAGCGGTATCCTTGTTGACAACCGGTAGCAGGCATCAGAGCCGCCAAGCAAAGCAACGGGATTCCCCGGCAAGGCCGATCGGACAGACACAACCGTTTGCGGAAACTGGTATGCATGTTCACCATTATCCCTGATGGGTGGAGCATCTCACGCGGCAGTAGATTGTCGTTCCGGCCGTAAGGCGGGCCGGTTGGTGATAAAAACGGTCTGGAACAGATCCATGTTGTCCAGTTTGTAGCGGAAGTCGACTTCGAGCCCCGTCGCCTGGGCCAGTTCCTGCAAGCACAGGTCGCTTCGCCAACCAAGGTGCTGACAGAGCGGACACAGCCATTTTTCGATGGTGCCGAACACCCGGTTGCTCGATCGGAAGTGGTTGATGATGACCACCTGCCCGCCCGGCTTGCTTACCCGCCGAGTCTCCTCGATGAGCTTCACCGGATCGCTTACCACGGTCACGACATGGCTCAGCAGTACATGATCGAACACGCCGTCCTCGAAGGGCAGTTGCAGGGCATTTCCCAGAGTCAGGCTGACCCACGACATGCGGTGCTCTTCAATTCGCTTGCGGGCTCTGCGCAGCATGCCTTCGCTGAGATCGATCCCCACCACCCTGGCGTGTTTCGGGTAGGAAGCCAAGGCCAGACCGGTTCCCACGCCGATATCTAACACTCGGTCTCCCGGCTGGATGCACATGCGCTCAATAGCCCGTGTCGTGCGGCGATGCACGATCGACGGCCAGAAAAGATCATAAAAGTAAGACCATACGTTGTAGATCTTACGAGTGGTGCGCTCTTCCATCGGGCCTTACCTCGTGTCGTTGCTCAATCCAAGGCGGACCGCCCTTTTGCGGGCCGCAGCCAAAGCGCACTACGATCCCGAAACATGCGCAAAATCCACGCCCGTCATGACGGAAGAGAGTAACGCCGCTATCGGCGGGCCGCAAGTTGAGCCTTACGGCCGGGCCTTGCTTCACGTGAACTGCGCCCGGCGACCAGACGCATGCGTCGAGTTTGCCTTTGGTCCCTGAGGCGAAGACGCGGCAAGTGAGCACTGGGGGGCAGTTGATCGGTCGAGCGCCCAACGATGGTCTCGCTGGACCAGCGGGATCTGTGCCGTGGGCGTTGCAAGTTCCCCGCCACCCGCCGAGACCTGAAAAAAAGGCGACGACCAGCCGTCGCCGATCGTCGCTGTTCTCTCTCCCGTAAGCTAGGGTTACGCCTCGTTGAAGATTATACGGCGCGCAGGTGTCCGGGTCAAAAGAAGACTCTAAACTATTTGGAATTCCAGTACTTACAAAACCTAACACAAACCCAATCTGCTTGCTCGCCGGCAGAAAATCACAGTGCCCAACTATGACCGAAGAGAGCTTGTCGGTACACAAAAGGAAGCTTGCAGGCAAGCGGAAACGGTATTATCGGGCTGCCAGCTTGGCTGGCATGCAAATCCAATCTTGTCTTGGTTGGTCGGCGTCACAGCGATTGTGTCTTTGGGCCTTCTATCATGGCCAGGTCAGGAGCGTGTATTGCGCTGCCCGCAAGGTGGGGGGCCAAAGGGGGTACCTGGGCCCAGAGGATCGCTCCGGCGTATCACGAAGCCAGTTTGGAGTTCTTGATTCCGCAGCCGTAGGCATCGGTTTTGGGCTTGGCGACCGGCTTACCGGCGAGCAGGTCCTCGATGGCAGCCGCGACGTAGTTGTTGTCGCCCTTGTCATCGATAGCTCCGGCGTAGACGAGCTTTCCCTCTTTATCGATCACGAACATATGTGGAGTCCGTTTGGCCCCATAGGCGTTGGCGACCTTCGCATCGACGTCGTGAAGAATCGGATAAGCCAAGCTCTGTTCGGCGGCGTAGACCCGGTTCTCGTCGGGCTTGGTTCCTTCAGTCGAGTCGATCCCGAGCCAGACCACGTCCTTGGCAGCGTACTTCTTATAGGTCTTCTGCATCTGCTGCTTGTCGTGGGCAGCGCGGCTGATCGGACAACCCTTGTTGATCCACTCCAAAACGACAATCCTGCCCTTGAAGTCGGCAAGCTTGAATTCCTTGCCATACACGTCCTTAAGGGCAAAATCGGGGGCCTTCTGGCCGGGTTCGGCAGCTTTGCCCGGTTCTGCGGCTAAGGAATAGCCATAGAGACAGACGCCCGCGCCCAAGGCTGCCAGTGTCAGCGCCATCCATTTTCCTTTCATGTCCGTTCCTCCCTTATTGACAGGTCCGAAACCACCTGACTGCATGCTATTACTGCTGCTTCAATAAGCACAGTGCCCAAGTCAATGCCATATTTGCCCAAGCCGCTGCCCGGAAAGCACCGATGGTCCTCGGCCATGATGCAAGGGACGGCTCGAAGGGGAGTTTAGTCCTCTGCCGGTGGGGAGGCAACCGGCCTGGTTTTGCGTCGCTTGATATGGAGTCTAAATACCCCAACGCGTAAGATATATGGTGGAGCTCGAGGCGGGTTGCGAATACCCCCGAAGCCCAAGCCGCCAGCAAAGCATGGAGCCGAGGATGCCATCGAAGGATCTGCGCCCGATCATTCAGGATTGGCCCTTTGAATCGGGCCAGATCAAGGTCCGCAAGATCCGCGGGCTGGATAACCGAGTGAAGATCCAGATGCGCGTGGATCTGGGGGTGCTCCAGATGGAGACGGAAGGCCGGCCCGACGGGCAACGGCCTTTCAATTACGAATCCCTGCTGGAATACCATTTGGCCCGGCTTGAGTCTCACAAGCGGCGCAACGGCACGGACTTGGGTTTCAGCCTGTCGCCCGATGAATGTCTGGCGATCCGCGACGAGAGCCTTCAATACTACCATCGGTACCTGGCCAGTTTCGCAATGGAAGACTACGACATGGTCGTCCGGGACACCCAGCGGAACCTGGACGTTCTGGACCTGTGCTGCAAGTATGGCGAGCAGGAAAGCGACCGGATGGCCCTGGAGGCACACAGGCCGTACATCATCATGATGAACACGCGGGCCAAGGCGTTGGGCGCCATCGGCAACGGGCAGTATCTTACCGCTCTGGCGCACGTGGAGCGGGGATTGGTCAGCATTCGCGATTTCTTCAAAAAATACGGAACTTCCAAGTCGTTCAACCACAGTCCCGAGGTCGTGATTCTCAAGGCGTTGCGGCGTGAGGTCCGCAAGCAGTTGCCCGTGGACCCGATTCGCAAGCTCAAGCAAGAGCTTGCCGACGCTGTGGCGGAAGAGCGATTTGAGGACGCCGCCCAGCTCCGCGACAGTCTCGAGGCCTTGCTGAAGCAACACGGCGGGCAGTCGTAAGCGGGTGTGCGCGGTCGAGCGTCGGGGGGTCCTGGGGCGACGGCCATTAATCGGGTTCGTCGTGTCAAGCCTTCTCCAAGTGATCGGTCACGTTTTGGCGGTCCGACGGCGGAGTTTTCGCCACGCATAGTACACCGGCACGCCAGCGAGGATGCTGCCGAGGCTCAGCAGCGACGGCATCGGCCATTCCTTGAACGCGAAAACGGCCGTGAAGAGGGTGGCGGTCATGAAAAAGGCCGGCACGACAGGATATCCTGGGACCCGAAACGGGCGGGGCATTTGGGGACGGCGGATGCGCAACACATACACTGCGGCGATGAAGAGCAGGGCGAACAGCGAGAGTCCGACGGCAGCGTACTGATAGAGGCTCTCAAAATCGGTCAGAAAGAGAATCGCGATCGCACAGGCGCTTTGGGCCAGCGTGGCATTGACCGGGACCCGCCCTCGTGGGCTGATTCGCCCGGCGATTGACGGGAAGAGCCCGTCGCAGGCCATCGCAAAATAGACGCGCGGTCCGGTCACGATGAAGGCGTTCACCGTGGCCAGGAAGGTCAACCCAACCACGGCCGAGAACGCGCCCGCGGCACGTCGGCCGAGCGATTGTTCGACGGCCATCCATGGAACCTTCTCTGCGTTATGAAAACCGACCTTTACCAGCGGGACCGAGGCCGCAAAGAACAGCATCATCGCCAGATACAGTGCGGTCACCGCCGCGGTTCCGAGCAACAGGGAACGAGGTAGCATCCCAGCGGGGTTTTTCACCTCGCCGGCGAGGTAGCTTGCGGCGTTCCACCCGCTGTAAGCGAACATCACGTAGAACAACTGCGATGCGGCGGTGCCGAGCCCGACATTCGCCGGGGATCGATTGCCGGCGATCTGCTGGAAAGTCGCTTCTCCGCAAATGAACCCGGCGGCAACCGCGGCGACAAAGACGCCCAGCTTGACGACGGTGGTGAGGTTCTGCACCCAGGCTGACTGGCGATGGCCCAGGAGATTGGGGGCGGTAACCAGGATGATGATCGCAGTCGCCAGGACCTTCGTGGGCAACGACGCGGCCGACCCGGCCGCGACCATCCCGGAGGCCTGCAAAAGATACTTGGAGGCCACGTGGGCCGCGACCGCGAGCGGAGCCGAGAAACCAAGGAAGAACGAGGTCCAACCGGATAAAAATGCCGGCATTGGACCGTAGGCCTCGCGCAGGTACACGTACTCACCGCCCGCGCGAGGCATCGCAGCAGCAAGTTCGGCCACGCACAACGCACCGCACAGCGCGAGGAGGCCGCCCAGGATCCAGAGACCGAAGATGACCGTGTGATTGCCGAGCGAGGCCATCATGTAGCCTGGTGAAACGAGGATTCCCGTTCCGACCATGCTGGCGATGACCACGAAAGTGGTGGTGGCCAACCCGAAACCGCGAGGCATCTGCTCTTCACGAACGTCCATGGGTCACTCCGTCCGGGCGTCATCATCGCGACTTTGGGACGAAACACCAGCCCCCGGCGTTTGCGCAGCGGTGGTGTGGCGATCGGGGCCGGCGCGTCGATCTCTTCTCAGCGGCGCGACGCGGTGACCTGCATGATGTCGAAGGTATTGAGGGTGACGCCCCATGCGGCCGGGATGACACTTTCCAAGACGCGGTACGCGACCGGCAAGCGGAGACCGAGAACCAGCAGCGAGTAGAGAATCTGGCGAAGACTGCGGGCCACACCGATCGCCCGGATGTCGATGACCTCGAACCCGTGATTGCCTAACAGACGGGTAATGGTGTTGCGATCGAAGTAGTGCAGGTGCGATGGCGGGTGAATCATCCGCCACTTGCGGCCGCGCCAGCGGGCCAAGACGCTGCCGACGTCGCCGGTAGTGAGACACAGGATTGCTCCGGACCTGGACAGCTCGGCGACGCGGGCGAGGAAGCGATCAGGACGTTCGAGATGCTCGATAACGTCCCACATCACGGTGACATCGACCTTGCCGCCGATGGTGTGCTCATCGGCCAGCAGGAAATCATCCGTTCGCACGTCGAGACCCAGCACCTCCCGGGCGTGGCGGGCCGCCTCCCAATTGATCTCGAAACCTACCGTCTGGAAATGTGCCCGGGCAAGGTCGAGGAAAAAGCCGTAAGCCGACCCGATCTCAAGCAGGCGCCCGCCGGGACAGCGTTTGCGGATGTGCTTGAGGCGTCGGCGGAAGTTTCGCTTCAGAAGGGCCTCATCGCCGAGGTAATCGAGGTATTCCTGGCCGGTGAAATAGGCGCCCTGGTAGATCTGTCGGGCATCGATGGGGTTTTCGAGACGGGCAGTCACAAACCCACAGACCGGGCACTTGAGCAGAATGTCCAGGAAAGGCTCGAATCCCTGATGAGAGCAGACCATGCAGGCCGGCGGCATGTGGGTTACCCCATGTCAGAAGACCGTCAGCCGACCTCTCGCTTCTGGAACAGGGCGACGGCAATCAGAAGCCAGGCCAGAACGATCAGCATCGCGTAGCCAAATGCCATGCCCACGTATGGCGCGGTGATACGGTTGTTCTGGGTCAAGGCATCTGCCACCCAGAGAAACGCCAAGTTGGGCGAGAGCCAATAGGCAAATCGGGCCAGGAGGCTGGTATCGCGAAGTTGCCCAAACAGATAGTCGGAGGCCAAACCGATCATCAGGACCAGTGTGCAGATCGCCAGCGTGGCCACTTGGCCGAGGCGAGTCGAGACTGCCACCGCCACGGCCGTGGCGATCATGACCATGGCAAAGACCAGGGCAACGGCCCCGATGATTTGACCGTCGATGAAGTCTTTGCCGAATTGCTGTATTTCCCACGTAGGACCGATCAGACACACCAAGACCAGAGCCAAGGTCATCAACGGGATTGAGATAGTTACCGATGTCGACGAGAACTGCATGTCATACAAGTAGTTACAGAGAGCGGCGATCAGCAGTGTGGTAAAGAAGGCAGCGCATCCGAACACGATCACGGGCACATCGAAGTGGTCAGAGCTGCGGGACATTACCTTGTGCCGCATGGTCAACAGGAAGACGATGCCGTTGAGATAGTAGGCTATAGCCAGGGCCCCGGACAAGCCGGCGAACTTGCCCAGAATGAACACGGGACGGCCGACCGGCTTACTGACGACGGTCAGGACCGTCTTGTTTTCGATTTCGCGCGACAAAACCCCTGCGGCACTGAAGGCCGCCAAAAACAAACCGCACACAAGCATCGTAGAAAGGCTAAGGTCTTTCAGGAGCTTGTTGTCGTCATCGAAGGTGTAGCCGGCCAAACCGAGGTTGAGCACCAACACGAAGGTGCTCGCAAGGAGGAGGATTCCGTAGATTGGCTGTCTTACGGTTTCTGTGAGACTGTTGGTAGCAATACCCAAGAACTTGGTGAACATGGCGCCCAACTATCAGCAAGAACAGAGGTTACACTTTATCGATCGCAACGGACGAAACGCTCCAAGGCGGCCGGGCCCAAACTTGGCAGGCCGACCCGCATATTGTAGAGTACGCGGCTCGGCCGTCCACTGCTCGGCGGATTTCCGAATTGAGCTGGCAAAGATGTGCGTAGAGCCAACCACATGAGGCGCCATTGGAGATGGCGACTCACCAGAGAAACAGAGCATCATGACAACGCAAAGGCCTGAACGTAGAGCCCGTACTGTAGCACTCGCCGGTCTGGCTTTTCAGATCCTGCTGTCGGTCTTCTTCGCGGTCTTGTGGTCGTGGGGGAAGACGGAGGGACTGCGAGCCCTCATGCTGCTGTCGGCCATCGGGAACGCGATATGGCTGTTCCTTGTCATGGTCTGCCAGCAGCGCGTCCTGGTTCAGGAAGAGAAGTTCGAGACGGAGCAGCTTCGGCGGGAACGAGCGGCGGCAGGCGGCACCGATGCCATCTTCGACGTCGCGGACGAAGAGCTTCTTCTGGCTCGCCGGCGACTGCAGTGGATGTATCGGTGGATGCTGCCGAGCTTTTCGATCCTGGTGATTGTGCTGCTGGTTGTGGCCGGTCTTGTGGGATGGAGATGGTCGATCGGTGACTCGTTCTCCTCCGAGAATTGGACGGCCGTCGGCAAGGACAAGATCCCGCTGTTGTTCTTCATGACGCTTGGGGCGGCTTTCGTGAGTTTCCTGTTTTCGCGATACGCGACCGGCATGGCTCGCTACCGCGAGTGGCAGATCCTGCACGCGGGCGCCACCTGGCTGATGGGCGTCACGCTGGCATCGGTGCTTGTCAGTGCCGCCATGGGTGCGCTTTACATGGGGGCGACGCCCGTTTTCGAGCGGGTGGTGGCCTACATTCTGCGCATTCTGCTGTTCGTGCTGGCGGCGGAGACGCTCCTGAACCTGGTGCTTGACTTCTATCGGCCCAGGGCACCGGATGAAGAGCCGCGGCCGGCCTTCGACAGCCGGCTGCTGGGCCTGTTCACCGAACCCGGCGGCATCGCCCGCTCGATTGCCGATGCGATCAACTACCAGTTCGGTTTCGAGGTTTCGTCGACCTGGTTTTACAAGCTGTTGCAGCGTTCAGTGGTGCCGTTGATCGGATTCGCGATCCTGATGATGTTTGCGGCGTCCTGCCTGGTATTCGTGGGTGCCGACGAGGAGGTGGTGATCGAGCGTTTTGGGGTCAAACGGGACGTGCTGGGGGGCGGCCTGCGGATCAAGTGGCCTTGGCCGATCGAGAAAGCCTACAAGGTCGCCACCGCGCAGGTGCATGAGTTGAAAATCGGCATCCTCGACGAAGGCACGGACAAGGACGGAAAGAAAGAGCTATTCCTCTGGACGAACAAGCACGCCTGGGAGCCGCACCTCAACGTGCTCGTGGCCACGCCCAAACTGGCGGAGTACATCGAGAAGACCGACGGCCGCGTGACGACGGAGCCGGCCGAGGCCCAGGAGCGGCGGGCCCAGGCCGTCCCGGTGAGTCAACTGCGGGTCTCGGCCACCATCCTCTACAGGATCCGAGACCCCTATGACTGGCTGCGGCGATACGGCGGACCGGACGACAAGGGGCCTCGGGCGATGCTGACGGCCATCGCGAACCGGGAGATTATGCGGCAATGCGCCAGCGTGGAGGTCACCGCCTTGATGGGCACGTCGCGTGGGGCGGTTGAACGAAGCCTGCGGGAGGAGATTCAGAAGACGGCGGATCAGGAGAGCCTGGGTGTCGACATCGTTTTCCTCGGTCTGCAGGGAGTGCACCCGCCGTCGGAGACGGCCGAGTCCTTCCAGGCGGTTATCGGGGCCGAGTCGAAGCGGACGGCCTCGATTCGCAGTGCCAAAGCGGATCGCGACAAGCGACTGGCTGAAGTCGCAGGCGACGTCACCCGCGCCGAAAACCTCAACGACGCCATCCGCCGGCTCAATGAGCTGGAAGCCAGCGGCAAGGCGTCTGGGGACGAGCTTCAGGAAGCCCGCGACCGAGTTCAGCGTATGTTCTTCGGCGACGCGAAACGGGGCATCCGCCCCGTGGGCGGGCTCGCGGCCAACAGAATGGCCGAGGCCCGGGCCGTTCGGTGGCGGATCGAGAACCAGTCGGCCGGGCAGGCGATCGGCTTTGTTCACGAGATGGCGACCCGAAATGCGGCCCCGAAGGTATACCGCATGCGTAAGTACCTCGAGATGCTGGCCGAGGCCACCGCCGGCATCCGGAAATACGTTCTGGCCGCATCTGAGGCCCAGGGTTCGCTGCGAACCTTCCATTTGAACCTCCAGGACGCACGGGACATCCCGATCGACGTGGCCATCCAGAAGAAGTCGGATTGATCGGATCGGACAGGGGGACAGAGAACCCGAATCACGAGTATCGGAGAGACATGACTCATGAAGCGCAGTGTGCCATCCATCGTTGCGGCGGTTGCGATCGTTCTCATCCTCGTTTTTCACATGGTTACCTACCAGGTGCGTTTCAACGAGGTGGCCGTGGTGAGGACCTTCGGCAAGATCCAGGCGCCTGACCCGGTTACGGGCGAGTCGCCCGACGTGAAGACCAAGCCCGGCCTGAAATTCAAATGGCCCTGGCCGATCCAGCAGGTTTCCATTTTCGACAACCGAATCCAGTTGACGGAGACGATCGGCGAGGAGACCCCAACCCGGGACCGCAAGAACGTGGTCGTGACAACGGCCGTCGGCTGGTCGATCGCCGATCCCTACGTTTTCAGCATCCGCAATCAGGACATGAAGGATGCCGAACGGAAACTGCAGGTTCGGGTCCGCAACGATCAGAAAACGGTCATCGCGAGATACGATTTCGCCCATTTCGTCTCAACCAATCCGGACGAACTGAAGTATGACGACATCGAGCGGGAGATTTTCAGGGCGATTCAGGAGACGGCGCCGACGGCGAGCGAGCTTTTCGGCATCGAGGTTCGATACGTCGGGATCGAGGGGCTAGCGCTTCCCAAGCAGATTACCACGGACGTCTTCAACGCGATGAAGAAGGAGCGCGAGGCGGAGGCGGCCCGCTACACCAGCGAGGGCGAATCGGAGGCCAATCGCATCAAGGCCGAGGCGGAGAGCATCGCCGGCACGATCCTGGCTTTCGCCGATCGGCAGGCCGAGCAGATCATCGCCGAGGGCAAAGCACGGGCGGCGGCCTACAACGAGACCTTCAGAAAGGACGAGGATCTGGCGGTGTTCCTGCTGCAAATGGACTATCTGGGAAAGATACTGAAGGACCGCTCGACGGTGGTTTTCGACGGTCATCCGCCCTTTGACCTGCTGAAGGAAGCCAGTCTGCAGGGCAAGCCGGCGGCCGCAACGCGGCCTGCGGGGCGTATGCCCGAGCCGGCCATCGTTGAACCGAAGTGAGGACTCGCAGGGCCTGGCGGCCCGGCACGGAGTGACAACAGTGGCTCAGGACCATCCTCATCACGAACACATCGATCCCGATCACGGGCATGACTACTCATCTTCGGAGGAGCCGGCCGGTGCGGCCCCCGCCGAAGCGTTCGATGCCGCGAACCAGGCGCTGGTCGACGCGCTGAAGCTCAGCTTTCGAGTTCTGAAAGCGGTGATGATTGGAGCGGTTTTCCTCTACGTGTTGAGCGGTCTGTTCATCGTCGATCGGGACAAAGAAGTGGTCGTTCAGCTCCGGTTCGGCGAACAGATCAACACTTACGGAGACGGCATCCACTGGGCGATGCCTTATCCGATCGACGAGCTCATCGAGGTTCCCGTTTCGATGGACACGTTGACGCTGGACGCGTTCTGGCTGCAGATCAGCGATGCCGACAAGGGGAAACCGTTGAGCGAGTTGATGGCGCGCGGCGACGGGCTAGACCCTGGGGTGGACGGGGCCCTGCTCACGGGTGATCGGGGTATCATGCATCTGTTGACCCAGGCCCAGTATCGCATCACCGACGCCCAGCAATACGTCAGGAACGTTGTTCTTCAGGGTAACGATCGGACCGGCGAGAAGGACCTTCTGAGAGCGGTGCTCAAGAACGCCTGCGTAGCCAGCGCCGCTCGGACCACGGCCGAGGTCATCTCGAAAGATCCCAGCACCATGGTCTCGGGCGTCAAGATCCGGGCGCAGGAGATGCTTGATCATCTGGGTGCCGGCATCACGCTCGACAAGGTGGACGTCGTTCAGTCCTGGTATCCTTTGCAGGTTCAGCCGTCGGTCGACGCCGTCACCAATGCGATGAACACCAAACAGCAGGCGATCCAGTCGGCCTATGGCGAGCGGCAGAAGATCCTGAACGAGGCGGCGGGGAGAGTCTGGGAGGATTTGTGGAACGCGATCCAGGAGCTTGACCAGAAAGCGACCGACCAGGAGCGGAGCGAGGTCCTCGGCCGAATCGAGACGCTGCTGACGGCTCAGGCTTCGGGCAAGGCCGGCAAGCGCATCCAAGAAGCCCGGCAACAGCGAGAGCAGATCGTGTTGTCGACGCTGGCCCGGCAGAAGGCCTTCCTGGCCTTGCTGGAGGAACACCGGAAGAACCCCGAATTGCTTCGCCAGCGGTTGTTGGTGGAAGGACTCAAGGACCTGTTTGCCCAGCCTGGCGCGGTCAAATGGATGCTGCCGGGCGGCGAGAACAAGCAACTGGATGTGTGGCTCAACCCGGACCCGGTGGAATTCAAGAAAGCACAGGAGGCCGCAACTCGCCAGAGAACGGGAGTCGGCGCAGGCAAATGAGCCCGCGAGGCAGAAACCACAACCATTGAGCGGACCATCTATGTCCAGCAACGATCTATCCGTGATTCAAACCGCCGGGTTGACCAAGGTCTTCAAGGACTTCTGGCACCGGCAGCGCGTGGTGGCGGTGGACAAGCTGGATCTCGACATCCACAAGGACGAGGTCTTCGGCTTGCTGGGCCCCAACGGATCGGGCAAGACGACCACGATCAAGATGCTGTTGGGGCTGCTGTATCCCACGCGAGGGCGGATTCAGGTTCTCGGCCGTGCGCCGACCGACGTGGAGGTCAAGTCGCGGATCGGTTTTCTGCCGGAGGAGTCGTACCTATACCAGTTTCTCGATGCCCGCGAGACGCTGGACTACTACGGGCGTCTGTTCCGGATTCCGCGTCAGGAGCGGCGCCGGCGTGTGGAGCAGCTTCTTGAAATGACGGGTCTGGGTCGCGAGGCCCGGCGGCGGGTAGGCGAGTATTCGAAGGGCATGGCCCGGCGTATCGGCCTGGCCCAAGCCCTGATCAACGACCCCGATTTATTGATTCTGGATGAACCGACGTCGGGGCTGGATCCGGTGGGCACTCGCGAGATCAAGGATCTGATCGTCTTCCTGAATCGCGAGAAACGCAAGACCATTCTGCTGTGCAGTCACCTTCTGGCGGACGTCGAGGACGTGTGCCAGCGAGTGGCGGTGCTTTACGGGGGGCGGTTGCAGGCTCTTGGGCCGATCCGGGAGCTGTTGAGCCAAGAGAACCTGACGCAGATCACCACGGAGAAGCTCAACCCGGACAGCGTCGACCGCATTCGCCGTATCATCGAGCGTGAGGAAGGCCGGCAGGTCATCAGCGTGTCGACGCCGTCCGACAGGCTGGAGACGTTCTTCCTGCGGATTGTCCGGCAGGCCCAGCAGCTTCGCCAGACGACATCCGGTGCCACGGTGGGCGGCCGCATCGCCGAGTTTCTGACGGAATCGCCGGTCGGCGAAGCGGTGGTCGAGTCGCTGGTCGCCGCCGCCTCCAAACCGGAGCGGGTCGAGCCCGCCGCCCAGCCCGCGGCCGAACCCGGTGAATCGGCAGCAACCGAGGTGTTGAAAGAGCTGATCTCCTCGTCGTCCGCCGTTGCCGAGGCAACCTCGCCGGTCGAGAACGAGCCGTCCGCCCCCGTTCCCCAGATCGACGAAAGCGTGATTGACAGCCTGATGAATCGCGCCGACCGCAAGACCGGTCCGTCCAAGGAGTGACCCGGCATGTCGCGCATCTGGGCCGTCGCCCGCCACATGATCGCCGAAAGCATCCGGACCAAGGTCGCGCTGTTGTTTATCGCGATCATTCTGATCATCCTGCTGACCCTGCCGTTCACGGTGACGGGCGACGGGCTGACGATCAAGAGCCGGCTTCAGAACTACCTTGCTTATTCGCTGGGCTCGGTCGGCGCGCTGCTCAGTCTGCTGACCGTCTTTTTATCCTGTGGAACGCTGTCGAACGAGATCAGCGGGAAGTATCTGTTTTTGGTGGTGAGCAAGCCGATCCCGCGATGGCAGTTGTTCGTGGGCAAATGGGTGGGCGTGGTGACCCTGAACGGGGTGATGCTGCTGGTGACCTTTGCTGCGGCGTTGGCCTCGACGTGGTACATCAAGAATCGACCTGCGACCGTTCCCGGCGACGCGGAAGCCGTGCAGAAGGAGGTGCTGGAGGTCCGGCACAACTTCAGGCTTCATCAGCCGAATTGGAATCAGCTCGCCCAGGAACGGCTTCGTCAATTGCGGGAAGCAGGGGCCATCGAGAAGCTCTCTCCAGAAGAAGAGAAGGCCCTTATCGCGCGGCTCATCGAGGAAGCCAAGAGCGGATGGAGAACGCTGCGGCCAAGACAATGGCACCTGTTCGAGTTCCGTCTTTCCGAGATCGCGGTTGACAGGCGGAGGCACGCCGACGCCCTGGAACAGGACTACGTGTTCCTGCACATCAAGCCCCGCCATCCGGGCGGCACGGAAGACGCCGTTCTGCAAGCCGTGATCGCGTGCGGTGATCCACGGGAACCGCAGACCCTGACCCGCGAGGTGACCGCCGACTTCGTGGTGGAACGGTTTCACGACATCCCGATTCCCACGTTCGCGGTCAACAGCCGGAACACGTTGTACGTCCAGATCTTCAATCTGAGCGATAAGGACTCGATCACCTTCGAGGGTGACGATTGTTTCGAATTGCTCTATCCGCTCGGGACGTTTCACTGGAACACCTTGCGGGCGATCATGATCACCTGGTCGCGGCTGGCGTTTCTGGCGGCGTTGGGACTGATGATGTCGAGCTTTCTGTCGTTCCCCGTGGCCTGCATGGCCTCGTTTCTGGTGCTCGCGGCGGCCTCGATGAAAAAGTGGCTGGCCGACGCTTTTGAATGGACGATCCCTCAGGGAACGCGGGAAGACCCGATGTGGATCTTTGGTCCGCCGATGCGTCTGATCGGCCGGGCCTTCGTCAACCTGGTGCCCGATTTCACGCATTACGACGCGGTGAGCAACATCGTGGGAGGGCGGTATGTGCCAGCATTCTGGGTGCTGCAGGCTCTTGTCCTGTTGCTGCTGGTCCAGGGAGCGGTGCTGATCATCATCGGGTGCGTGGTGTTGACCAGGCGGGAGCTGGCTCGCGTGACCGCCTAGGCGGTCTGAAGGAGAGATTTGTCAGTGGGCAAGGGCGATCGTGGTCAATATGTGATCGAGCGTGCCGAGGCACAGCAATCCGCCACTTTGATCCAGTCGGCGGCGCTGCTCGGCGCGCTTGTCTGCGTCGTCCTGGCCGGCTTGCTGCAGGATCCGATCAACCGGCGGCGAGAGGACCTCCAACTGGTCATGCACTCGGACATCTACAAGGAGCTGCCGCCGGAATACGGATGGATCAGCGCTTTCGGCGGACCGCTTCGCGGCCTCGCGGTCCACTATTTCTGGTATCGTGCCGAAGAGCTGAAGCAGGAGGGCAAGTACTACGAGTCACAGCAGTTGGCCCGGTGGATCTGCACGTTGCAGCCGCGTTTCGCGCAGGTATGGATCTTCCAGGCCTGGAACATGTCGTACAACATCTCCGTAGCGACGCACACGCCCCAGGAACGCTGGCAGTGGGTGTACAACGGTATTCGACTGCTGCGCGACGAGGGCATCCCGAACAATGACCGGGTCATTGCGTTGTACCGGGAGCTCACCTGGATCATCTTCCACAAGCTCGGAGACCGGATCGACGAGTTCCACAATTTCTACAAGCGAAGATGGGCGGCGACGATGGAAAACCTGCTCGGTCCGCCGCCGGTGGGGGTGAGTGACGAGAAGATACTCGACTGGTTCCGGCCGGTGGCCGAGGCGCCGGTACAACTGGAAGAAGTCATGGCCAAACGACCGAAGGTGGCCGAGCTTGTGAAAGCGTTGGGCGACCTTGGCGTCGACGTGCGGAGTACGACGACAAACGACAAGGTGTTTCATCCGTTGGAGAAGCTTTTCTTCGAGCCGTACGCCCGGTTTCTTCATGAGAAGGACATGACCGGGCTTCGGGCCCAGCCGGCCCAGACGAGCGAGCCGCAACGCCGGCTGAACGAGTTTTTTGCCGCTTCGGCCGGTGAGGACTTCGACGCCCTGCTGGCGTGGCTGCGGGCGAAGGTACTGCGCGAACAGTACAAGATGGATCCGGCATTCATGCTGTCGATGACCGAGAAGCTGGGAACGGCCAAGCCTATTCCGCTCGACTGGCGCACCCCGTGGACGCACGCCATCTATTGGTCGATGTACGGCATGAAGAAGGGCGAAGAGGTTCATAACGTCCAGGAAATCGACCGTCTGAACACGGATCGGGTGATGCTCTACGGCCTGCAGAACCTGGCGCGGATGGGGCGATACATCTTCCGGAACAATCCGGACGAGCCGTTCAGGTCGTTCCTGGAAACGGGTCCCGACCTGCACTTCGTGGAGGCGATGCACAACAAGTACATTGAGCTGGGGAAGAAATACGCCGAGCCGGACGAAAACGTCGAGAACCGCACCTGCGAGATGTTGCGAGACGGGCACGTGAATTTCCTCGAGGAAGCGGTGATGAATTTCTACTTCGCCGGCCGGAACGACGAAGCTCGTCATTATCTGGATTACCTGGCCAAGCACTACCCCGACCCGAACACCAACCAGCCCAAGGAGATCTATTTCAAGACGGTGGACGAGTTCATGAACAACCGGATCGGCGAGATCATCGACACGCAGCCTTCGGCGATCGCACTCATCGGCAACCTGCTTCGGAGAGGTTACCTCGCGCTGGCCGGCGGCAGCAGCGACGAATTCGGAGCGGCCGTACGTCGCGCGGCCGCCATCTACCAGCGATACCAGGAAGATGCCGTCAGCAGCGAGATGAATCGTCTGCGTCTGCCGAGATTCGAGTCGATACGGGCCGGGGCCTTGTTCCGCTTCGTGGCCGACGCAACGATCCCGCTTTACGTTCGCTCGTTCGTGTGGCGATACGAGGGAATGACGGAAGAGAATGACCTGGTCCGCAAGTACTGCTACCACTTTGACATGCCCGGCCTGCTCAAAGCCCTGGGCGAGGAATGCGCGGAAGAAGGAATTGACATGAAGCTGGCGTTCCCTGAGCCCTCCGGCATCGAGCAGTGGCTGAAGGAGAATCCCGCTCCGGTCCTTCAGGAGGACCTGGACAAGGCCCCGGCAGGCGCCAGCAAAGGGGGATGAGTCCGCTTGCACGGAAGCGTTCACCTGGCCTGCCGAATTGTCTCGATAACGTAGTCCTGCTGCTGGGCGGTCATTTCTGGGAACACCGGCAGTGAGAGAACTTCCTTTGCGGCCTTTTCGGCGACGGGGAAGTCACCCACGCGGTAGCCCAGATTGCGGTAGACCGGCTGGAGATGGAGCGGGATCGGATAGAAGATTTTGGCCCCGATGCCGGCCTCCGTCAGCCTGGCTCGTAACGCGTCACGATTCGGGGAGCGGATGGTATATTGGTGATAGATGTGCCCGCAGTTGGGGTCCCTGTGCGGCGTGACGACGCAATTGCCGGCCAGGGCGGCATCGTATCGGGCGGCGTGCCGGCACCGACGGTCATTCCAGGCGGCCAAGTGCGGCAACTTCGCCCGCAGGGCAACCGCCTGAATGGCGCTCATACGGAAATTGGCCCCCAGCCGCCCGTGTTCATACTCGGAAGTCTGTCCCTGGTGGCGCACGACTCGCAGCGTTGCGGCCAGCTTGTCGTCATTGGTCAGCACCATCCCGGCTTCGCCGATCGCGGACAGGTTTTTCGTCGGATAGAAGGAAAGGGTGGCCGCTTTTCCAAAACTGCACGCGGGCCTGCCCTTATAGGTCGCGCCAATGGCCTGCGCGGCATCCTCGATTACGGGGATTCCGTGACGGTCGGCGACTGTGAGGACGCGGTCCATGTCGGCGCATTGGCCGTAGAGGTGAACAGGAATAATCGCCTTGGTTCGTGGTGTAACGGCCTTGGCGACGGCATCCGGATCGATGTTGTACGTATCCGGAAGAATGTCCACGAAGACCGGTCTTGCTCCGACGCGCGAAACGCTCGCCGCGGTTGCAAAGAAGGTAAACACCGGCACGATGACCTCATCACCCGCGCCGACATCGAGAGCCATGAGAGCAGCGACGATGGCGTCCGAACCGTTGCTGACACCGATGCCGTGGGCCACGCCGCAGAGCTGAGCCACTTCGCTCTCAAGAGCCTCGACCTCGGGTCCGAGGACGAAGCCGCAGGTCTTCAGCACCCGGTCGATTCCCGCGCGAACCTCCGGCTCGACGGTGCGAAACTGTGCAGCCAAATCAAGTAACGGTACTTTCATGCGGCACAGTATCCGCGTTTTGCCTGGTCGCGACAACCTGAACGTTCTGGGACATTGCTTGCCGGAGGCGCAGCAAGCGCGCACTGCGCAAAAAAAACTTCCGGGGCGAATTGGTATTCGGTCCCGGAAGTGCGCCACGGCTAAGACAGCCGAATATCTGGGGTGAAACCCTGTTCCGTTGACGTACCGACGACGCGCGATAGAGTCGCCGACACGATATTCATCCATGCGTGTGCGACCGACTATACCGCTGTCCCGGCGGCCATGTCAACGAATGCATCGGCGAAACGATCAGAAACCATGAAAACCGTAACTTCATTACAGATAATGGGTTGTGCATAGCGTCTCGTTGTGAGTGATTCCCGTCCTTCACAAGTCGTTGGGTCTGCGATACTTGGACCGGGCCTGAGAATCGTGCGTTTTTTTCACCATTTTTTGCTGGTATGGCCGGGCTGCGGAGGCGCCGTGCCGTCTCAGTTATAGGACGTTCACCGAAGGTCTTGATCCATCAATGTTTAGGCAAGAAGCTCGAGATTCATCGCTTCTCTGGACGGAAATGCGTCAGTTTGGCGTGGAAAAGCTGTCCCGAACCAAGGTCATGGATTATGGTCGGCTTTACAGGAGCGGATACTTGGTTTGCGGAACACACCCGCAAGGAGGCCAACATGAGAGTTCTCGATCGGGTCTACCGGGAGAGTTTGACGTTGCTGACAGACCTGTACCTGTTGACCATGGCAAACGGCTACTGGAAGCTGGGTCGGGCCGAGGACGAGGCCGTCTTCCACCTGTTCTTCCGAAAGCACCCTTTCGGGGGCGGCTATACGATCACTTGCGGGCTGGAATACGTGCTCGACCTGATCCGGGGGTTTCGTTTCAGCAACACGGATCTCGAATACCTGGCCGGGCTCAGGGGAAACGACGATGCACCGCTGTTTGAGCCGGCATTCCTGGATTATCTCGGCGATCTGAGGCTTCGCTGCGACATCGCCGCCATTCCCGAAGGCACCGTTGTCTTTCCGCAAGAGCCGCTGATTCGGGTTCAGGGTCCGCTGCTTGAATGCCAGTTGCTGGAGACGCACCTGCTCAACATCATCAACTTCCAGTCGCTGATCGCCACCAAGGCGTCGCGGATCTGCCTTGCCGCCAGCGGGGGAACGGTGCTGGAATTCGGTCTGCGCCGAGCGCAAGGCATGGATGGGGGACTGGCTGCCAGCCGGGCCGCTTACATCGGCGGTTGCGATGCCACTTCGAACGTGCTGGCGGGCAAGCTATTCGGCATCCCGGTTCGAGGGACCCATGCCCACAGTTGGGTGATGTCGTTCGACGGGGAGCTGGAGGCGTTCGATGCCTACGCCAAGGCGATGCCCAACAACTGCATATTCCTGGTTGATACCTACAACACGCTTGAAGGCGTGGCCCATGCGATCGAGGTCGGACGGCGGCTTCGGGAAAGCGGCCACAAGATGATCGGCATTCGCCTCGACTCGGGGGATCTGGCATACCTGAGCATCGAGGCTCGCAAGATGCTTGATGCGGCAGGCTTCACGGACGCCCGCATCGTGGCAAGCAACGACCTCGATGAGGAAACGATCCGCAGCCTTAAGGACCAAGAGGCCGCGATCTCGATCTGGGGCGTCGGGACGCGCCTGATCACCGCCCATGACGAGCCGGCCTTGGGCGGCGTCTACAAGCTCTCAGCGATCCGACGGCGGGGCGGAGCGTGGAAGGACTGTGTCAAGGTCTCCGAACAGGCTATGAAGACCACGGCGCCGGGCATCCAGCAGGTCAGGCGGTTTCGGATGGGGCAGGAATTCATAGGGGACATGATATATGACGAAAGGCTGGGCATTTGCGGTCCGCCGGTGATGATAGACCCCGTCGATCCGACGCGGCGCAAAATGATGCCGGCCGATGCGGAACATGAAGATCTGCTGGTTCCGGTGGTAATCAAGGGGCAAGTCATCTATCAGTCGCCTGCCATCAGCGACATTCGCGAGCGGGCCGGGCGGCAACTGGCCGCACTCCACAAGGGCATCAAGCGTTTCCTTAACCCGCACGAGTACCCGACGGGCCTGGAGCAGAGGCTTTACGACCTTAAGACGAAGCTCGTGCTGCAAGCGAGGAACGCGCCGGTCTGACCCTGCGAGCCTTTGAGGGAGAAATCAACGAAACCGGATTCTTATTTGACTTAGTGTGAAATATACACTATGCTAAGCGTGTAGATTACACTGAAAAGCAAGGAACGACCCATGCCGCACACGTACCAGTACCCTCGTCCGAGCCTGACCGTTGATTGCGTGGTCTTCGGCCTGGATGACGAGGACCTCAAGGTGTTGCTCATCCAGCGTGACCTGCCGCCCTTCGAGGGGCAGTGGGCCTTACCCGGCGGTTTCGTGCGAATGGATGAGACGTTGGAGGAGGCCGCCGAGCGGGAGCTGCGCGAGGAAACCGGGCTCTCGGACGTGTACCTCGAGCAACTGTACACGTTTGGCGACCTGGGCCGCGACCCGCGCGAGCGAGTGGTGACCGTGGCCTACTACGCGCTGGTCAATCTGCGGGACCATCGCGTACAGGCCGCCACCGACGCCCGCAACGCCGCCTGGTTCGCCGTCGAAGACTGCGCTAAGCTGGCGTTCGATCACGCTCGCATCCTGCGAATGGCCTTGCAGCGGTTGCGCGGCAAGGTGCGCTACCAGCCGATCGGCTTTGAGTTGCTGCCGCCGAAGTTCACGCTACGGCAACTGCAGCATCTGTACGAAAAGGTGCTCGATCGGCCGCTCGATAAACGCAACTTTCGCAAGAAGATCCTGGGCATGGGGATTCTTATCGAACTCGACGAAGTCGAGACCGACGTGGCCCACCGGGCCGCCCGGTTGTATCGCTTTGACAAGAAGCACTATGACCGGCTGACGAAGAAGGGGTTCAATTTCGAGATATGAATAGCGAAGAAAAGAAGAGAACGAGCAAGTTTCTCAGCTACGTGTTGCGGCACCGGCCTGACGAGATCGGCCTGGAGCTGGATCGCGCGGGCTGGGTGTCGGTGGATGTGTTGCTGGTTCAGTGCGAGGCGCACGGTCGGCCTATTTCCTGGGAGCAACTGGAGGAGGTCGTCCTGACCAATGACAAGCAGCGCTTTGAGTTCAGCGACGACCAAGCGATGATCCGCGCGAGGCAGGGGCACTCGATTAAGGTCGATCTCGGATACGTCCCGGTCGAGCCACCCGAGGTCTTGTATCACGGCACGGCCGTGCACAACCTCGAATCGATTCGTGACAAGGGACTGCTCAAGGGCAAACGGCACCACGTCCACCTGTCGGCCGAGACAGTGATGACCCTGAAGGTCGCGTCCAGATACGGCAAGCCCGTCCTTCTGAAGATCGACGCACGGAAAATGCACCAGGATGGCCATGTGTTTTACCGAACCGGCAACAACGTGTGGCTCACTGATCATGTGCCGCCGGAGTACCTGACTTGGCCGGAGACCTGAAGCTCTCGGAGAACTCTGATGGTCAGCATCAACGATTCAAGGCTCTTCTCTGGCGCCTTCCAAGGTTGCATCCTCGGGACGGCCGTCGGTGATGCCATCGGTCTGCCGCGGGAAGGCCTGTCCGCCCGGCGGGCGGCGAGACTCTTCGGCTCTGCCCCTCTCGATCACCGCTTGCTGATAGGGCGAGGAATGGTCAGCGACGACACTGAGCACACCTGTATGGTTGCGCAGGCGCTGCTGGCATCGAAGGGAAACCCGGACGCTTTTGCTCGATCGCTGGCCTGGAAGCTGCGATGGTGGCTCCTTGGCTTACCGGCCGGGGTGGGTTCGGCGACCGCGCGATCGATTCTCAAGCTGTGGTTGGGATTCCCGCCTCATCGCAGCGGAGTCTGGTCCGCGGGCAACGGACCTGCCATGAGATCGGCGATCCTGGGAGTCTACGCCGGTGATGATGACGATCTGCTGCTGAGGCTGGTACACGCGTCGACGGTGATCACCCACTGCGACCCGGCGGCCGAGCATGGTGCGCTGGCCGTGGCCCTGGCGGCACGTTACGGAGCCATGAGAGGCAGCGAGGGTGTTCGGCCGGCAGAGTTCCTGGCGCACGCGGAGAAGTATCTGAAGGATGCGCCGTTGATGCACTTGCTAAGCCGAGCCAACGATCATCTTCAGCAAGGAGATGATGCCGCAGAATACGCCGTGGCGCTCGGCCTTCGTCACGGCGTGAGCGGCTACATCAACCACACCGTGCCGGTGGCATTGTATTGCTGGCTGCGGCGGCCCGACGATTTCCGATCTGCCGTGGAGGCGGCGGTGTTGCTTGGCGGGGATACGGATACGACGGGTGCCATTGTGGGGGCGCTCATGGGTGCGACGCTGGGTGTTGAGGCGATTCCCGCGGAATGGCTGGATGGGCTTGCGGAGTGGCCTCGAACAACGCAGTGGATGAGAACGCTCGGGGAACACCTGTCTGAGGCGAAGACCCATGCGGGGATGGAGGGCCAGTTGCCGCTTTTCTGGCCGGACGTCCTGTTGCGAAACGTCTTCTTTCTCGGCGTCGTGCTCGCCCATGTGTTGAGGCGGTGCCTGCCGCCGTACTGACAGGTAAAAGGGTGAGAGCAGAGGCAAGAGGAACGTCTTCGGCCGGGCTGACCGACGAGAAGGTTACGTTGTTGCCGGCTCGGGGACTGAGGAAGGTCTCACAAGGCAGGGGCGACGGATCGGAGAAGATCATTGTTCACGAGGTGCCCGTTCACCAGGTTTGTTCCCGGCCGGCCAACCAGTTCCTTGCCCTTGTAGATCGAGCCGCCCGCAACCATCATCAAACGCCCGTCCGCGGTAATCGAAAGCTTCGGGTCGCGCAGGTCGACGCCCTCCTCAGTCAGCAAAGCCGCGGAAGACCACTTGTCGCCGTCGACCGACTCCAGCACGCGCAGCTTTCCGTCGCCGCCGACATGGCCCTCGCCCTCGCGGAAGGTGCAGTACCACTTGTCCTGAAAGCGGATGAGATCGGTGAAGGCGTTGTGCGGGGCAGCGTCCCAGATCCGCTTGACGGAGACGATCTCGCATTGCGGCACATCCCCCGGCCGGCTCGCCGGTGCGTCCTGGGCCAGGGCCACAACGCTCGACGTTACTGCACACGCCAGACCAATCACAGTTGTCCTTCTCATCAGCTCGTCCTTTCGCGATAGCGGAACGGCCCGTGTAAGCGGCCGGTCTACATCTCGTTTGAAATTGGCCACAACATGTCTTCCCGAACGAAGGTCACGAGGCAGGCGTTGCCCTTTGGGCAGCGATCATCGCCTGTAGTGCATGCCAACCGGCCAGTTGCTGTGGTGTCAGCGTTGCCGGCCGGCCCCTGCGAAGGTGATCCGCGACCGCCCGCAATCGACGACGCGTGGCCCGCGGCAAATCGGGTTTGGAGTTGACCACCAGGCCGGTGACGAGTTGTCGATCGTGACGACGGGAAACCCGCAGCTTGCGATGCATGTGCAGGCGGTAGCCCTCGCTCGCAATGACGGCCTTGGCAGCATGGATCAAATCGTTCGGGCGAGGCTGCCGGCGTTTTTGCCTTTCCAGCGCTTTGGGATTTGCGCACCGAGTCGCAGCCAAGTCGGCGATTCGAGCCGAGAAGGTGATGTCGTCGGCGTATCGTGAATAGGAGAGGCCTCGGCTCTCGGCAAGTGCCGCCAGTCGAGCATCGAGGCGATAGTTGACCAGATTGCTCAACCGCGGACTCGTCGGTGCCCCCTGAGGAAGGGAGCCCTTATAGGTGCAGAGACGGGTCAATATGGTGGCCGCCTCCTGGTCATATCCGATGAAGCGGAAGTATCGCTCGACGCGATCGGCCGAGATCGAGGGGAAGAAGTTCACCAGGTCGAGACGGATGACGATGTCCTTATCGACGTGCGGCAGGGCATTGGTGACGATGGAGTGGCCGCGTTCGAAACCAGTGGCGTTGGGGTGGGCGCGCAGGCGGCGTAACAACCTGCGCAGGATCAAGCGTTGAACGGCCATGAGCGGAGGGGCGGGTGCCTGGATGGTTCTCATGCCTCCGCTGCGTTTGGGAACCTGAAAAGCCTTGTAGCTCACATCGACGCGGGCCAGTTCGGCCGCATCGACGCCGAGTCGCCGGGCCAGATCGACGGTCGTGAAGCGCGGAGGCGGTAACGCCGGCTCGACACGTCGTGAAAACAGGGATTTCAGAAAGCCGAACATGGCTGTCATCTTCAAAACTGGACGCGGGCGCGAGCCAATGGCTGCGCCCGCGACCGTCTTGCTGACGGATGCGATCCGTCGCTCTGGATGTAAGGAAGCACGAGACTTCCCGGCTGACGAAACATCAGCCCGTGTCCTGCGTTTGGACACCGCCAAGACGGCAGCACCATCATGGTGCGGAAAGCGCGGCGAATCAACGCGCATCCTGTGTCAGCGGGTGCTCGCATCTGGAAAAGGGCAAACCCGAGGATCGATCTGTGCGACGGCGGCCAGCCGCCCGAAACCGGCGCCGCCGCGTATTGGCCAAGGCGTGATTGGCAACCTTATTATGGACAAGGGTTTGCATTTGTTCTTGTGTGGGCCGCATTTGGTCGATTAGAGGCGTGGACGCCGTATCTGGATATCAAGGGAAGTCCGGGCGGGTTTTCCCGTGCCCGACGTCAGGTTCTGGACACCTTGTGTCGTCTTATAATTGGACTAAGCCTGCCGCGCAGGTGGAACGTATGCTCCATCGCCTGCAATAGAGAAAGGGGGTCTCGTTCATGCGACGCTATTCACTGCTGATTGCGATTGGGTTCTTGTTCTCGCTCAGTGGCGCCAATTGCCTGGACTTTCTGAATAACAAGCCTCGTGTGGCCGGCCTCAAGGGTTTCTCGTCGGGCGAAGAGCTCAGGAGCTACTTCGCCAGTCAAGCGAGCAACTCCATGAGAAACAATTACCGCAACCCATTCCCGATCTTCTGGGGCGGTTTTCCGATGGCTCCCACGGATATGGCGACCGGTGGCGACGCCGCAAACGGAGCCGAGGGCGGCGGGGCTGATCGAGGCGATGATTATTCCGGAACCAACATCCAGGAGGCCGGCGTGGATGAGAGCGATCTGGTGAAGAACGACGGGGATTACATCTACGTACTCGACGAGAGCACGGTGCACATCGCTTCCGTTTCGCCCCTGGCCGAGGCAGCCAGCATCAAGCTCGACTCTTATGGAGACTCGCTCTATCTCTATGGGAACAAGCTGATCGCCTTATCGCAGGAATACACGTACTATCCCATGCCGCTTTTGATGGATTCGTCGGTTCGCTTCGGTGCCGCCAGAGAGTCCCTTGCTGAGACCGGAGAAGGTTCGGAAGAGCCGCCGGGCGAAGGCAGCGACGCCTCGGAGGGAGAAGGCGACTGCACGACATCCGGAGATGATAGCGGCGCAAGCTGCGATGACGGGGATGACTCCTCAGATGATCTCGACGAGGACGATATTGTCGGCGGCCCATGGAACGACGGAAGCCAGGTGCTGGTGACGATCATCGACGTGACCGACCCGGCCAACCCCGCCGTGGAAGCCAAGATTCGACTGGAAGGTTCGCTGGCCTCCAGCCGCATGATCGAGAGCAAGCTGCACGTTGTTCTGACCACCACGCCGCGGCTTCCGTACGACATTACCTTCAGGGAGTTAGACGAAATCACCCTGGAAGAGTGGTTGCCGGATTACGAGATTGAAAACGCCTCGGGGGGCAAGCAGTCGGGCGACATCGTCGGCTGGGAAAACGTTTTCCGTCCGCTGGACGAACAAGGATACGGCCTCACCACCGTGGTTACGCTGGACGTCAACGACCCGACGGGCGAGCCGGTATCGACCAGCATCGTCGCCGATGCAGGAACGATCTACGCGAGCACCGAGGCGCTTTACGTAACGGACACCGAATACGGCTGGTCCGGCTTCTGGGAAATCACGCGAACCGATACCGAGATCCACAAGTTCCGCTTCACCGAGACGGGCACCGAGTACGCGGCCAGCGGGCTGGTACCGGGGCGTCCCCTGAATCAGTACTCGCTCGGCGAATACCAGGACTACCTTCGCATCGCGACGACCGAGGATGACTTCAGCGGCAACGGGAACGGCACGACCAACAACGTGTACGTACTCGGCCAACAGGGGGACGCATTGAACATCGTCGGCAGCGTGGAGAACATCGGCCGGGGCGAAACGATCTACTCTGCCCGGTTCATCGGCGAGCGGGGCTTCGTGGTCACGTTCCGGCGGACCGACCCGCTGTTCGTCATCGACCTGAGCGAACCGACGTCGCCGCAAATGAAGGGTGAACTGATCTGTCCGGGATACTCGGATCACATTCAGTTGCTGGATGAGAACCACCTGCTGACCATCGGCAAGGACGCCGAGCCTGACGGCGATTGGGCGTGGGTCAAGGGCGTGCAACTCTCGGTCTTCGACGTGAGCGACATGGAGCATCCACAGTTACAGTACCGCGAGAGGATCGGCGGCCGGGGAACCAACAGCGAAGCGAACTACAACCCGAAAGCGTTCAATCTGTGGAAGCCTCAAGGCGAGGATTACGGTTTGTTGGCGTTTCCGATCGACGTGTACGACGAAGGCACGTCGGGCAACCCCTGGTCCTATGGTGATTGGAAGTTCAGCGGGTTGATGGTCTATCGTGTGAGCGTGGCAAACGGCTTCGAGTATCTAGGCGGCATTTCCTCTGTTGATACTTCCCAGGTGAACGGCTGCTACTGGGGCTATTACGGCGGTTATACCCGGGGCGTGTTCATCAGGGATAGCGTCTTTTCGGTCACCCCGAATGGGGTGAAAGCCGCCGCGATCGGCGAGGTGTCCACGATTACGGCCGAGGTTGAGTTTGCCGGGGCCGATCCACCCTACGACTACTGCGGGGGCTGGGTCGAGCCGATGATCATGGTCCCCGACGAGGCGGTTGATCTGCGATAACCCGGGGTGTGAGAGACTCTGAAAGCTCGTCCCCTGCGTCTGCAGGGGGTGGGCGGCGCACGACCGTGACCAAGAGAGGCATCAGGGGATGGGCCGATCACCGACGGTGAAGGCTCACCCCTTTTTTGTGTTGACAACGCCCTCTTGTGCCGATATGATTCTCTACGATGAGGTCAGGTATCACCCAGCCCGGTTCCTACGCCTGCCAAGGCTTGCTCCTGCTCAGCCTGGTGCTTAGTGCGCGCGTAGGGTCCGCGGGTGGCTGATCCGGTCTGAAAAGCAGCGAAACCCGAAGCCCTACGCAGCGTCGCGTAGGGCTTTTTTGTTTGTTTGGCCAGAAAGGCCATGCCGGCAGTTGGCAACCGACCGGCTGTCGGCTAACGTGTGAACCCGTGTTCGTATTCGAGGCATCTGCGGCCGTACCGCGGAGAAGCTGCCTCAAGGAGCCAACGTCATGTCCACATCACAGGAAGAGTCGGGCGACGGTCAATCCATGATTCGTATCTTCGATACGACGCTGCGGGACGGCGAGCAGTCCCCCGGAGCGTCTCTGAACACCGCGCAGAAACTGGAAATCGCCCGGGCACTCGAACGGCTGAACGTGGACATCATCGAGGCAGGCTTTCCGATCACCTCGCCGGATGACTTCGAGGCGGTGCAGGCCGTCTCGGGAATTGTCAGAGGCTGCAGCGTGGCCGGGTTGGCCCGCTGTACGGAAAAAGACATTGTCCGCGCCGCCGAGGCGGTGAAGGAAGCGGCCAGACCGCGGATTCACGTGTTCTGCGCCACCTCGGCCATCCACCGGCAATACAAGCTCAAGCGGGCCGAGGCCGAGATCATCAAGCTCAGCGTCGAGGGGGTTAAGTTGGCCAAGAGCTTTGTCGAAGACGTGGAATTCTCACCGGAGGATGCCTCTCGTACCGAGTTGCCGTTCCTGGCGGAAGTGGTTGAAGCGACGATCGAGGCCGGAGCGACAACCGTGAACATCCCCGACACGGTCGGCTACTCCACGCCCGATCACTTCACGAACATCATCGAGTACCTGATGACCCACGTGAAGAGCATCAAGAAGGCCGTCATCAGCGTGCACTGCCATAACGACCTGGGGCTGGCGGTGGCCAATTCGTTGGCGGCGGTGAAAGCCGGAGCCCGCCAGGTAGAGTGCACCATCAACGGCCTGGGCGAGCGGGCGGGCAACGCCTCGCTGGAAGAGGTGGTTATGGCCATCAAGACCCGAGCCGACGTGTACAAGGCGCGAACGCGGATCAATACGAAGATGATCTATCCGACCTCGCGTCTGGTCGCCTCGCTCACCGGCATCCACGTCCAGCGCAACAAGGCGATCGTGGGGCAAAACGCGTTCGCTCATGAGGCCGGCATCCACCAGCACGGCGTGCTGGCACATCGCGAGACCTACGAAATCATGAACCCGCAGGACGTGGGGATTCCCGAGTCCAAGCTGGTGTTGGGCAAGCACTCGGGCCGGCACGCCCTCCGCGACCGGCTGCTGCAACTGGGGATCGAACTGGACGACAAGCAGCTCGATATGGTCTTTGAGCAGTTCAAGACGCTGGCCGATCGGAAGAAGGAGGTCTTCGACGAAGACATCGAAGCGATCGTCGGCCAGTTGTTCGAGGAAGCCGAGGCCATGCGCACCTGGGAGTTGGTCAGCCTCCAGACGATGGGCGGGACGGGCGTCACTCCGACGGCCACGGTGCAATTGAGGAGCCTGGCCGACGACAAGACATACCTGGACGCGGCGACCGGCGACGGACCGATCGATGCCGCTTTCTCCTGCATCACGCGCCTGACCGGCGTCGAGGCCAAACTCCAGGAGTTCGACTTGCGAGCCGTGACCGGCGGCAAGGAGGCTCAGGGCGAGGCCAATCTGGAGTTGGTGTGCAACGGCAAGACTTATCGCGGCCGTGGGCGGTCGACGGATATCATCGAGGCGAGCGTTCTGGCCTTTGTGAATGCGATCAATCGGGCGGTCGCGGGTCGCAGAAAAAGCGGCGCCTCACCCGAGAAATGAGCGGAGGAAGTCGTCAGTGGTCAGTGATCAGTCTTCAGTTGAAAAGATGATCCGGGAGATCTGACTGAGAACTGACAACTGATCACCGATGACTGATTACCATGACCTCTCTCTGTGTCCCACTGACCGCCGACAATTGCCAGGCCATGGCGGAGCAGATCGCGCAGGCAACGCGCCTCGGCGCGGACATGGTTGAGCTGCGTCTGGATCACCTGCGGGAACCCAGCCTCGATGCGGTGCGGGCACTGATGGACCGGGCGGGGCATTTCTCGGTGGATGTGCTCATGACATGCCGTCTGGCCGAGGAAGGCGGCAACTTCACCGGCAGCGAGGAGCAACGTGTCAGGCTGTTCGAAGCGGCGGCCCTGGTCGGCGGTGACTACATCGATGTTGAGTTGGCCGCGTGGCGACGGTCGGCCCTGTTGCGGGACCGGGTCGACGCGCTTCGGCTGGGGCGAGACCCGTCCCGGCCGTTGAAGCTGATTCTCTCGCGCCACGATTTCGAGAAGACTCCGCCGGACCTGTTGAACATCCTGGAAGACATGGCTCGCGAGCCGTGCGACGTGGTCAAGCTAGCTACAAAGGCTGAGAGTATCGTTGACTCACTGCGTGTGCTGGATGCGCTGCGTGAGTCGGCCGGCAAACGACCGACGATCGCGCTGGCCATGGGCGAAGCCGGCATCCCAACGCGTGTTCTGGCCCGCAAGCTCGGCGCGATGCTGACCTTTGCCTCGCTGGAGGCGGGCAAGGAATCGGCACCCGGCCAGGTTACGGCGGCGGACATGCTCGGCCTGTACCGGTGGAACTCGATCGGTCCGGCGACGGCGGTCTACGGCGTGATCGGCTGTCCGGTGGGGCACTCGATGAGTCCGGCGATCTTCAATGCTGCTTTCACCGCGGCGGGCTGTGACGCGGTCTACCTGCCGCTACGTATTGAGCCGCCGTATGAAGACTTCGCCGCCTTCATTGACGGGTGCCTGTCGCGGCCATGGCTGAATCTGAGCGGGTGCAGTGTGACGATTCCTCACAAGGAGAACCTGCTGCGGTACGTGGCCGAGCACGGCGGGACCGTCGAACCGCTGGCCAAGCGAATCGGCGCGGCCAACACGCTGCACGTCCAGACCGGTGAACCGTCGCTCGGTGCCTGCAATACCGATTATCGTGGCGCGATGGACGCCCTGTGTGCAGGCATCTGCTGTACGCGCGAGGAGTTGGGTCGACTCTCGGTTGCCGTTCTCGGGGCCGGTGGTGTCAGCCGGGCCATCGTGGCCGGTTTGCGCGACTGCGGCTGCCGGGTAACGATTTACAATCGCACCTTCGAGCGGGCCAGGACGCTGGCCGCCGAGTTCGGGGCCGAGGCACGGCCGTTGAACCAAGCGGCCGATCATGAGGCCGATATCATCATCAACGGGACGAGTATCGGCATGTGGCCGAATGTGGATGACACCCCCCTGCCCGCCGACGCCTTACTCGGAAAGCCGGTCGTCTTCGATACCATCTATAATCCGATCGAAACCCGCCTGTTGAGAGAAGCCCGCCTGCGAGGTTGTCGAACCGTCGACGGGGTATCGATGTTCGTCAACCAAGCTGCCGCCCAGTTCGAGCGCTGGATCGGCCGGCCGGCGCCCGTCGACATTCTGCGCGACGTTCTGCTGCGGCGTCTCGGGCGCTGAGCCGAATCCCGACGCCGCAATCACTCGTATACCGGAGACAAGATGATGGAGACCGATGACAAGCAGCGTTTTGCCCATATGGCCGAGGACTATGACCAGGTAGCCCCCTTCCTGGTGCCGATGTACGATTTCATACAGCAGGAGATGATTCGATTAGCCGACTTGGCCGCAATGCCAAGGCCGCGAATTGTCGACCTGGGTGCCGGCGGCGGCCGATTTCTGGAGAGGGTGCTGGCGGTCTGCCCGCAGGCCACCTGCTACTGGGTGGATTCATCCGAGAGTTTCCTCGCCGTCGCGAGGCGGCGTCTGGCAAGATTCGGCGAGCAGATCAACTACATTCTCTCGCCTATGGAAGGTGACTGGACGCGGCAGATCGACCATCCCGTGAATTGCGTATTCTCCATGTCCGCCATCCATCATCTGGAGCGGCACGAAAAGAAAGCCCTTTATGCTCGCTGCTTTGGACTGTTGGCCGAGGGGGGCTGGTTTATCAACGGCGACGAAATGAAGACACTCGACGAAAACGCCTATCGGTCCAGCCTCGATTTCTGGGTGCGCCACGTCCAAGGCCGGGCCGATCACATCCCACCTGCATTGGTCGAGAATGCTCGGCGATGGTGCGGGCATTTCGACGGCTGGAAGCGGCGCAACATCGAACGCATCGACCAGCCGAAAACCAAAGGTGATGACCTGCACGAGCCTTTCATCGATCAGATGCGGTGGCTGAAGGACACCGGTTTCGCGGGAGTTGACATCTTCGTCAAGTACCACCTGTGGTGCGTGATCGGGGGCAGAAAGCCGATCCAAGCTTGACCGGAGGCATCTTGCGGAGAACAATTCAATAGCGGGAGGTTTGGGCCATGTGGCCTTTCGGCTGGTGGAGACGGTTCCGGCGCCGCATCAAGTTGCTGCAGGCCTCCGGAGCGTCGATTGACCTTGCGGAACTGAAGGAGCTCGCAGAGTCAAGCCCCACCAAGAAGTACGTCAACCTCCTGTTGTTGGAGATGGCGAAGGGCAGTATCGACGAACTCACTTTGAGCAGATCGATGCCCTTACCACGATCGAAACTCGATCCGAACGCGCCGATACCAACCTTTGAATCGATGGTGAACAGGCTCAAAGTCATGGCCGCACTCGACCCGGTCATCTACCAGCACCCGAAAGAGGGACGAATCGAGTTGACTATCGGCTCGGATCCGCTCGTTGTTCACGTGCGTTTCGTGGATACCGCCCCGGAGCGTTCCGTCCACCTACGGCTGGAGTGGCTCGATGAGCCCCCACCACCTGCGAGGCTCAGATAACCTCATCACCCGCTCTCATCTGGACACCGCCCCGCAGATCGCGGATAATCTTGTTCTTTCCTGGCATGGCCGGTCCGGTCCGTTGTTGTGGACCATCTTGTTGATCCATGAAAGCCGGGAGATGACTGTCTGTGGGCGCAGAACCTGCGAATTGAGGAACAGAAAATGGCACTCCAAGTCAAGAAAGTCGTGCTTGCCTATTCCGGCGGGCTGGACACCAGCGTGATTCTGCCGTGGATCAAGGAAACGTACAACTGCGAGGTCATCGCCTTTGCGGCCGAGCTGGGCCAGGGCGACGAGCTTAAGAACCTCCGCAAGAAGGCCCTCGACAGCGGAGCCAGCGAGTATGTCGAGCGCGATCTGCGCGAGGAGTTCGTCAAGGACTTCCTTTGGCCGATGCTAAGGAGTGGAGCAGTCTACGAGGGCAAGTATCTGCTGGGCACCTCCATCGCACGGCCGCTGATCGCCAAGGAGCAGGTCAAGGTGGCCCACGAGTATGGTGCCGACGCCGTGGCTCACGGGGCAACCGGCAAGGGGAATGACCAGGTGCGTTTCGAGCTGACCTACATGGCGCTTGACCCGTCGCTCAAGGTGATCGCCCCCTGGAAGGACCCGCGTTTCGAGCTGCGCAGCCGTGAGGCGGCCGTCGCCTATGCCGAGGCCCGCGGCATTCCCATCGAGCAATCCAAGAAGAAGATCTACTCTCGCGATCGCAATTTCTGGCACATCTCGCACGAGGGAGCCGAGCTGGAGGGCACTTGGGCCGAGCCGCAGGATCGCATGCTGGTCCTGAGCGTGCCGATCGAAAAGGCCCCGAACACGCCGGCTTATGTCGAAGTCAATTTCGAGCAGGGCACGCCGGTGGGTTTGAACGGTAAGCGGATGGACGGGATCTCGATCCTCACCAGACTCAACGAGCTGGGCGGCAAGCACGGCGTCGGCCAGGTCGACCTGGTGGAAAACCGGCTGGTCGGCATGAAATCGCGGGGCGTGTATGAGACTCCCGGCGGAACGATTCTGTATGAGGCCCGCAGGGCTTTGGAAGGCATCTGCCTGGACCGCGAGACGCTGCATTACAAGGAGATCGTGTCGCACCGGTATGCTGAACTGGTCTACTACGGTCAGTGGTACAGTCCGCTGAGACACGCCCTCGACGCTTTCTTCACGCAGGTCAACAAGCCGCTGACCGGCACCGCCCGGATCAAGCTCTACAAGGGCAACTGCCGTGCGGTTGGAACCAAGAGCCCCCGTTCGCTGTTCATCCCGGCGCTGGCCAGCTTCACCATGGGCGCCGAGTATGACTCGACCGACGCCATCGGCTTCATTCGCCTGTTCGGCCTGCCGATGAAAGTCAACGGCATCGTCCGGCGTCAAGCGGCCCGCGCCAGCAGAGCCCGCGCCGCTCGGAAGAAAAAGTAAGCATTCTAAACAGGACGGGCCAACTGGAAACCGGCCTGCCATCCGGAGGCCGGACCGCCCTGACGTATTGGGTTGCGGGCGCGTGGCATCGCGTGCCGCCATCGAACCGACAGGACCGCCGATGAGAACCGTGCTTCGCCCGGACAATCCGTTCGGTCCCGGCCGTCACGGCTTTGCATGGGAGCACGTGCCATCCGGCAGGCGGTGCCACCTGGATTTCGGCTGCGGGAGCGGGCGTTTTCTGGAAACGCTCAGGGACAAGGGCTTTCAGCGGCTGATCGGGATTGACGCCTCGCGGGAAGCGATCGAGGCCGGACGCCGCGAGCGGCCCGGATTGGAACTCATCCACCGCAGGGAACCGCTCCCATTGCCGTTCGCAGACCGGGAGATCGATTCCATCAGCCTTCTCGACGTGCTTGAGCACGTGGTGAATCAGAAAGGCCTGCTTGCGGAGCTCCATCGCGTGCTCAAGGATGACGGAGTACTGATCGTCACGGTGCCGGGCCTCCATGTCTTTTCCTGTTTGGACCTGGGCAATCTCAAGTTTCGTTTTCCGCGGCTGCACCGATGGTTCTACCGTCTGCGACATTCTCAGGAAGATTATGAACATCGTTACGCGGCCAACCCGGACGGACTGATAGGCGACATCTCGGCCGAAAAACGATGGCATGAGCACTTTTCTCGCGAGGACCTGGCCGGGTTGCTGTCCGGTGCCGGCTTCGAGGTGAGCCTGTTTGACGGCAGCGGTTTTTTCATGCGACTTCTGGCACCATTCCATCATCTCACGCGTCCGGTCGGTCCCGTGAACCGCATGTTTCAGAAGCTCCAGCGGGGCGATCACCTGCGATACGAATCGGCCAACCTGTTCTGTGTCGCCCGCAAACGACCGGTAACGGGTTGACAGCCCCCTATTGACTGGCCCGGCCCGAAACAGAACAATGTCCATCTGCGGGCGATTAGCTCAATTGGCTAGAGCGCGTCCCTTACAAGGACGAGGTCACTGGTTCGAGTCCAGTATCGCCCAATGGCGAGAAGCTAACGACCCTCACCTTCTGATTTCCTGCCGTCAAGAACGTCGGGCGGCGGAACCGGAAGAAATTATGTTCTAAAGAAGTCTTTATAGATTTCTATGCCGCATCATGCGCCTTTCTCCTCAGACGCCATCAAACGGCCCGGAGAGGCGACAAGACCGGCGGCGGACGTCGGGACACACGCCGTCGCTGATCGACGGCAACCCTGCACACAAAGAACAGGTATTGGGGGGCGCAATAGGTGGCGCGCGAAAACCGCCCGTATCACCGGCCGACTTGGCGACGCTCGCCGACCGAAAAGATCTCGAGACTGCCGGAGCCGAGCCGCGGTCCGTGCGACAGCGCCGGCGATTGTTCGTTATTCCCTTGGGCAAAAAGACTTACGTTTACTGGAGGCGATGGGATTCGGACCCACGACCTTCGCATTGCGAACGCGACGCTCTCCCAACTGAGCTACGCCCCCATCTGGACCCTTGAGTTTATCGGCCGGGCATCTGAATGACAATAGCGCGGCCGGAATGGCAAGAATCGCGGCTGGTCTGCCGACCTATGGCGAAGACATGCCAGGCGGTTTGACTGTCGCCAGGGAAACTCACAAGATAAAGAGCTGTGAGTTTCTTAAGGAGCCTTAGCTGTGAAAGCACCATGGATCACTTACCGGCCGGAACTGAAGGTCCTTGACTGCACCATTCGTGACGGGGGCCTCATCAACGACCATCAGTGGGATGAAAAGTTCGTCAAAGCCGTTTACCAGACCTGCGTTGAAGCGGGTATCGACTACATGGAAATCGGCTACAAGGCGTCGAAGAAGCTCTTTGCCCGTGACAAGTTCGGCGATTGGAAGTTCTGTGACGAGGACGATTTGCGCCGAGTAGTCGGCGATAACGAGACCGACGTGAAACTGGCCGTCATGGCCGATGCGGACAAGTGCGACTACAAGGAGGACATCCTCCCAAAGGACGAAAGCGTGATCGACGTGGTGCGCGTCGCTACGTACGTCCACCAGATTCCCACGGCCGTGGCCATGATCAATGACGCATACGACAAGGGCTATGAGGTTACCTGTAACCTGATGGCCGTGTCGACGGTGCAGGAACCCGATCTGGACCAGGCACTCGAGGTGCTGGCCGCGTCACCGGCTTCCACAATCGTGGTTGTTGACAGTTTTGGCAGCCTTTATGCCGAGCAAATTGAGATTTTGGTTAAGAAGTATAAGTCTTACCTGAATGGAACCGGCAAGGAAGTCGGCATTCACGCCCACAACAACCAGCAGTTGGCGTTCGCCAACACCATAGAGGCGATCATCCATGGGGCGAACCGGATCGACGCGACGATGGGCGGTCTCGGTCGAGGGGCGGGCAACTGCCCGATGGAACTGCTGATCGGTTTCCTTCGGAACCCGAAATTCCGGCTCAGACCGATACTCAAGCTGCTGCAGGACCATGTCGAGCCGATGCGCAAGGCGGTGGAGTGGGGCCCCATGGTGCCATACATCATCACCGGGCAACTCAACCAGCATCCAAGGTCGGCGATCAAGATGCTGAGCGGCAACGGCCGCAACAACTTCGTTGAGTTTTACGACACTTGTGTGGCGGACGAGTGAGGTCACCTCTCTGCCGTACCGCGTTTCGACACCCGGCAGGACCGCTCTGAGAAGACGTGCTCGTTCATCCCTTGGATAATCCGGAGTTGCACCCGAGCAAGCGCCGACGGGCACGCGCGGTCATTCTTCTCCGACCGCTATCTCGGCCGAGCGCGAGCGTTTGAGTTGGCTGCGTTTGGCTTTTACCTCCAGGCGCTGGCGGTTGGCCGAGGCCGGAGGCGAGGTCTTGCGCCGGGGCTTGGGGGCGTGGAAAGCAGCACCGAGCAGCTCGATGAAGCGGTTGACGGCGGCCCGGCGGTTGCCGAGTTGTGTCCGCTCTTTGCTGGAAACCACGCGGAGAATGCCATCCTGCCCGATCCGGCTCGCCAAGGCGCGACGGATCTGGGTTCGCTGCGCAACGGTCAATGACATGCTCCGGTCGACATCGAACTCAAGCGTCACCCGGGTGTTGACCTTGTTGACGTTCTGCCCGCCTGGGCCGGGACTCCGGTCAAAGGAGAATCTCAGTTCACATTCGCTGATGCCAACACCACTGCTGATCTGAATCACGATCGCCGCCCTTTCCGTAACCCGCTCATTTATTGCATCACAACTGAAAGAAGCGAGCACACCCATATTATAGGGCAAAACGCTCCCGGACGCCAGAGGTGCGGCCAGAGGCAACATGAACCAGGCTTGCAGCGATGCTTCGTCCGAGCAGTTGCCCCACATTCCCGCGGTCACGCGACATCGCGATTGCTGCTATCCGCTCAGCCATTTATCGCGGTGAGCGGCGACGAAGGCATCATCGTTGAGATGAGGATAGGCGGCGTAAACGCGATCGATCTCCTCAGCCTGGCCCGGAGACAGATCCTCGGCCGGATCGATGCACCATCGCCCTTCAAGCAAACCCTGACGGCGAAGGACCTCGTGGAGGCCGGCAATACAACCGGCAAAGCTGTTGGCCGCATCGAAGAGCGCGGCGTTAGCGTCGGTCACCTCAATGCCCTGTCGCAACCAGTCTGCGATGGTCATTCCGGCATAAGGGCTGCCGGCGGGCTCCGGGTGACCCGCGATCAGGCGTCGAATGGCGTCGAGCTGCTCGACGGCCCGCCGCGTCCACACCGCCCAGTGCCCGAGCAAGCCGCCCACAATCCGCAGCGTCACCTGCCGCCCGCCGTGATTCATTCGGCAGGCGGTCAAGAGATCAGCAATGATGTTGTCGTCGTTGCCCGTGTAAAGGGCCACTTGGTCCGCTCGACCGCTCTCGGCCACGGCCCGAACAACATCGAGCGTCTGGTAGCGATTGAAGGGGGCAATCTTGATCGCGACCAAGTTGTCAATCTCGGCCAAGCGCCGCCAGAAGGCGAAAGGCAGCACGCGTCCGCCGACGGCCGGCTGAAGATAAAAGCCCATGATGGGCAAGACCTCTGCTACGGCCCGGGCGTGCCGGACCATCTCCTCAAGCGAACGATCCTTCATGGCCGAGAGGCTCAACAGGCCGATGTCGTAACCCAGTTCGCGGGCGAGTTGCGCCTCTTCGACGGCCTGGCGGGTCTCGCCGCAGATGCCCGCGATCTTGATGATCGCGGATTTGCCGCCTGTTCGTGTGAAACGGTTCACTTCCTCGCTCGCCAACTCCAACACCGGCCGAAGCAGTCCGATTGAAGGATGCCGGATCGCGAATTGGGTCGTATGAACGCCCACCGCGACACCACCGGCACCGGCCGCCAGATAGTAGCGAGTCAGAGCTCTCTGCCGCCGTTCGTCCAGCGTTCGCTTCGCGTTCAAGGCGAGCGGATGAGCAGGAATCACGCAGCCGCTTCGAATCGCGGCCAGAACCTCGCTTGTTGGCATTGGCAAGGACATCGCATCCTCCGAAGGCCGATCAGCCGCTCGACCTGGACGTTGGTCGGCAGCAGCAGCCCGATGGCCGTTCATTGTTATGGGACGTCGCTGGCGGGGCAAGATTTCCGGCGGACAGCAATACTCAGGCTGACGGTCGACCGATGTTATGGGACGACATGACTACTCCCGAGGATCAACCGGGTCAATTGCCACCCGCCGTAACCACCGGGCCCGACAGTCCCTGGTTCCGACGCGGTCTGCTCTTGTGCTGCTGGCTGGTTGCCGTTGGCCTGGGCGCTATCCACGCCTGGGGCGACCGCCACACCATGAATCCGGACGGCATATCTTACCTTGACCTGGCTGAGGCGGTGCGCGCCGGGCGATGGTCGGATGCCGTCAGCGGGTATTGGAGCCCGGTTTACTCATGTCTGCTGGCCGTCGGCCTGATGTTCAGCGGAGCGAGCCCCTATTGGGAAGCAACCGTTGCTCATGCTGTGAACTTCGCCGTCTATCTCTGTGCGTTGGCCAGTTTTCACTTCCTATGGGTTGCGATTTTGGATCGAGGCCGATCACGTGCCAGAGACGCCGCCGCAGACGCGGGTGAGCAATTGCCTTCATGGGCCTGGTTCGTTCTGGGCTACGCCCTGTTCATCTGGACATCGCTTGACTTGATCACCCTGCGTATCGTCAACCCGGACATGTGCGTTGCAGTCTGTGTATACTTGGCCGCAGGTATCGTCGTTCGTCTTCAAGGCGGGCAAGCGGGCATCGGGTGGTTCGTTGCGCTCGGCCTGGTCCTGAGCATCGGCTATCTGACCAAGGCGATCATGCTGCCGATGGCAGTGGTGTTTGTTATCGTGGCCCTGCTTGCAGCGGGTCAGTTTCGCAGATTGCCGGCCAGGGTGGTCGTCGTGCTGATCTGTTTCGCATTGCCTGCCGGGCCTTATGTTGCGTTCCTGTCCGTCCAGAAGGGGCGTTTGACGTTCGGCGACTCCGGCCGGATCAATTATGCAGCTCACGTCAGCGGCATCTATCCCTGGGACCATTGGCGAGGTCTGCCGCCCGGAACCGGCACGCCTGTTCACCCCTCCCGTCAAATCCTGGACAAGCCGGCCGTCTTTGAGTTCGCCGGCCCGGTGCCGGGGACTTATCCTCTCTGGTACGACCCGTCCTATTGGTATGACGGCGTGAAACCGACCTTCAACCTGTCGCGCCAGGCGAGGGCGCTCTGGCGGAACAAGGACGCTTACTTTGACCTGCTATGCAGACAACAGGGCGCATGGCTTTTTCCGGTTCTGGTGCTTTTCGCCTTCGGTAGTCGTCTTGGGTCGGCATTGCGCGAAATCTCCTCATATTGGCCGTTGCTGCTTCCCGCGCTGGGGGGGCTGGGGATCTACGCCCTCGTTCACGTCGAGCCTCGGTACGTGGCGCCCTTTGTCCTCTTGGGATGGGGAGCACTGTTGCCCGCCGTGCGCTTGCCGGCAGGGAACCTGTCCGGCAGTCTGATCCGAGCCGTTTGCGGCGTATCGCTGCTGGCTTTGCTGCTGACCATTGGCACGGAGGCCTGCCCGGCCATCAGTCGAACTGTCAGCGATCTCAGGCTCCGCACGGACACCGCGCCCCACCCCCAATGGCAGATCGCCCGGCAGCTTGGGGAGATGGGTCTCCGCCCCGGCGACAAAGTGGCCCACATAGGCCAAGCACTCAAGAGCTGGTCTTACTGGGCCAGACTGGCAGGCGTTCAGATCATCTCCGAGCTGCGTCCCGAAGAGAGCTTCTGGCTTTCTGATGACGCGACTCGTGGTCGTGTGATTGAAGCGTTTCGCAGCACAGGGGCCCGTGCGGTCATTGCCCGTCGGCCGACGTCGGACGAACGTCCGTGGGGTCTGCCGATCGATTTCGCACCTGGTTTCCAGCCGGTGGGCAACACCGGCCACCATGTTCTCTTCCTTGTGACTCCGGCAACGCAGACGGCATCAGCACCCGGATGACCGGGCATTATCGGGCGTTGAACCATCTCAACACCCGTTGCGACTCCGATAAGTTCCTTGATCGGACCCTGGTCACTTCCGATATCTCATGAAGTTGTGACTGATCGTCATCTTCAGGGAGTATCGGGACCATGGCAGCGGATGGAGCGCAAGTGCGGCTGGCGGTGATCGGGTGCGGCAGATGGGGACCCAATCACATTCGGGTCTTCTCTGAAAGCGACCGCGCCACCGTGGTGGGCTGTGCCGACATCAGCCAGCAAAGACGGGAAAACATGCTCAAGCGGTTCCCGCAGATTCGCGCCGTCGCCGACTACCACGAGCTGCTGGCCGACGAGTCGATCGATGCCGTGGTCATCGCCACGCCGACCTTCACGCACGCGCAGATCGCCCGAGAAGCCCTGCAGGCCGGCAAGCACGTGCTGGCAGAGAAACCCATCTGCGCCACAACCCGCGAGGCGGCCGGAATAGTCCGGCTGGCCGAGGACACCGGTCTTGTATTCATGGTCGGTCACGTGTTCCTGTTTAACAACGGAATCACCGAGCTTCGCAAGCTGGTCGAATCGGGCGAGCTGGGACGTATTCACTATATGGAGGCAAACCGAACCAATCTCGGTCCGATTCGCGGCGACGTGAACGCCTTGTACGATCTGGCGACACACGATATCAGCATTTTTAACTACCTGATAGGGTGCTCGCCGGTAGAGGTGTCCGCGGTCGGTCGGTGCATCTCGCAGAAGAACATTGAGGACGTCTGCTTCGCGACACTGAAGTATCCCGACGGCACGCTCGGCCACATTCACGTGAGCTGGCTGAATCCGCGGAAGGTGCGAACCATGACCGTGGTCGGCGACAGGCAGATGGCCTATTGGGACGATATCGATCCGGATAACACCCTGAGGCTCTACGACAAGGGCATCGACCAGGAGCCACACTACGACTCCTTCGGCGAGTTTCGCTACTTGCTGCGCAGCGGCGACATGCACGTTCCGGCAATCCGGCAGTCCGAACCATTGGTCAACCAGGCACAGGCCTTCCTCGACTGGGTGCTCGGCGGCAAGCGATCGTTGTCTGATGCCCGCTACGGTCTCGAGGTGGTCGCCGTGCTGGAAGCGGCGACCCGCTCGATGGCCGCGGGCGGGACCATGTGTCGCGTCGAGGCCGAAGTCCCCGAAGCATTGTGCGAGGTGGCCTGATCGGGCACCGCCGGCGGCTTTGCCGGCCTGCGTCTCAGGCAAGGTCGAGCAGGGACAAGCAGGCGGCCCCGAGGGCGTCGTACCGTTTGCATCGCTTTGTTCGCCAGACGAGAGCCAACATGCCAGCGTCATCGGTTTCAGCAGGCCCATTCGTTCACCCGTCGGCCCTTTGTGAGAGCCCGGACGTCGGGGAGGGCACCCGCATCTGGGCCTTCGCCCATGTCCTGAAGGGCGCCGTCGTCGGACGAGACTGCAACATCGGCGATCATGCCTTCATCGAGGGCGGCGCCGTGGTCGGCGATCGCGTGACCATCAAAAACAGCGCACTCATCTGGGACGGCGTGACGATCGAGGACGACGCATTCATCGGGCCAGGCGTGGTGTTCACCAACGATCTCTACCCCCGAAGTCCGCGCATGCCCGGCGCCCGCGCCCGGTACGCCCATCCCGACAACTGGCGAGTGCCGACCCGCGTGTGCCGCGGGGCCTCGATCGGAGCCGGGGCGGTCATTCTCTGCGGCGTCACCATCGGTTCCTTTGCCGCCGTCGGTGCCGGCACCGTGGTTACCCGCAACGTTCCGGACCATCGTCTCGTCGTGGGCAACCCTGCGCGTCCGGCAGGCTGGATGTGCCGGTGCGGAATGCGGCTGGACGAATCATTGTCCTGCCCACGGTGCGCCCGTCGATTCGTTCTGCGCGACGATGGCTTGGAGGAGGCGGATTGACAGGATGTACAAGGGTAAAAAGATCATTGCGATGGCCCCGGCCCACAACGAAGAAGCCAAGATCGGCCAAGTCGTCGCCCGTACCGACCGCAAGCTGGTCGACACCATCCTGGTCATCGATGACGCCTCGACCGACCGCACCGTCGAGGTCGCACGAGAGGGCGGGGCAACGGTCCTATCCACCGGCCACAGGATGGGCGTGGGAGGAGCCCTGCGTATGGGCATCGAGTACGGCCGGCAGACCGGACACGACGTTGCCGTGATCATGGCCGGCAACAACAAGGACAACCCCGCGGAGATCCCTCGGCTGCTTGATCCGATCTGCGATCAGAACATAGACTTCGTTATCGGCTCGCGTTTCCTTGTCGGCGGAGCCTACGGGGGCGACATGCCCGGCTACCGCAAGCTGGCGACACGGCTGCACCCCTGGTTGCTCAGCCTGCTTGTGGGCAAGAAGCTGACCGAGAGCACGAACGGATTCAGAGCTTTTCGCCTCTCGCTGCTTGACGACCGGCGGATCAACCTCAATCAGTCTTGGCTCGACGGTTACGGATTGGAGGTCTACCTTCTATTCAAGACCATCAAGCTCGGGTACCGGCACGCGGAAGTGCCGTGCACGAAGATCTACCCGCCCAGGCGACTGGGCTACACCAAGATGAAACCCGTCGTCGGCTGGTGGAGCATCCTCCGGCCCCTGTTTCTGCTGGGACTGGGCGTCAAACAGTAATCAACAAAACAAGTATTCGGTCAAGCGGGCGCCCGTAAGAGGCAATGAATGCGGTTCGGAGCCTCCCGGGGCAGCGATGATTGAACAAGATTCGATGCGCCGCGACCGACAGGCTGCGTTGCCTCACGCGCGTTCTTCGGCCCTTGGCGCCGCTTGCCTTCGGCGACCTTTGCCGGCGTCGGGCAAGCTTCCGCGTCGCTTCAACGCCGAATCGGTGCCGCCGTGTGCGACAAGCCGGTATCGCGCCATGCGTTCGCGCGACGGATCAACGACTGAGCGTGTGTATCAAACCACACCCTGGTCGATCATCGCATCGGCAACCTTGACGAAGCCGGCGATGTTGGCCCCCATGACGTAGTTGGTGGGCTCGCCGTACTCGGCGGCGGTCTTGGAGACGGCTTTGTGTATGGCGATCATGATGTCGTGGAGACGACGATCGACTTCCTCCCGCGTCCAGTTGGTGTGCTGGGCGTTCTGCGACATTTCCAGGCCGGAAGTGGCCACGCCGCCGGCGTTGGCGGCCTTGCCGGGGCCATACAGGATCTTGTTGGTCAGGAAGACCTCGATGCCTTCCGGTTCGGTCGGCATGTTGGCTCCTTCGCAGACCAGCTTACAACCGTTCTTCACCAGCGTCTTGGCATCTTCGCCGCTGATTTCATTCTGCGTGGCCGACGGGAAGGCACAATCGCACTTGACGCCCCACGGCCGGACGCCGTCCTTGTATTCGACCCCCTTGAATTTCTCGGCGTATTCGCGAATGCGCCCGCGTCGAACGTTTTTCAGTTCCATGACCCAGGCGAGCTTCTCGGCGTCGATGCCGGCCGGATCGTAGATGGTGCCGTTGGAGTCCGATAAAGTCACGCATTTGCCGCCGAGCTGGTTGACCTTCTCGACCGTGTATTGGGCGACGTTGCCTGAGCCGGACACGGCACAGATTTTCCCACGCATCGAGTCGTTTCTCGTGGCAAGCATCTCTTCGGCGAAATAGACCGCGCCATAGCCGGTCGCCTCGGGTCGGATCAACGAACCGCCCCAATTCAGGGCCTTGCCGGTCAGCACTCCGGTGAACTCGTTGCGGATGCGCTTGTATTGGCCGAAGAGATAGCCGATCTCGCGGCCCCCGACGCCGATGTCACCGGCGGGAACGTCCGTGTGCGGGCCGATGTGCCTGCACAACTCGGTCATGAACGACTGGCAGAACCGCATGACCTCGTTGTCGGACTTGCCCTTCGGATCGAAGTCCGAGCCGCCCTTGCCGCCGCCCATCGGAAGTGTAGTCAGCGAGTTCTTCAGGATCTGCTCAAAGGCCAGGAACTTCAGAATGCCCAGGTAAACCGTCGGATGGAACCGCAGGCCCCCCTTATAGGGCCCGATTGCGCTGTTGAACTCGATGCGATAGCCGCGGTTGACCTGAATGTTGCCCTTATCGTCCAGCCACGGTACGCGGAATATGATCACCCGTTCGGGTTCACAGAATCGTTCAAGAATCCGGTGTTTCTCGTACTTGGGATGACGGTCAAAGACCGGCTGCAACGACTCGAGAACCTCCCTGACCGCCTGATGAAACTCGGGCTCGCCAGGATTTCGTTTGATGACTGTTTCCAGCACGTTCTGAACGTAGGACATGCGTCCTGCTCTCCTTCTGTTGCATACTGCGTCCGGCGCAGTTGCCTAACGGATTCCCCGCGAATCCGGCAAGCGGGAACGTTCCCGTCGGCCTTTCGCGAGCACAAACCCTTTTGTGGCCGGGTGTGCAGAGGCCGCCGCCTTGGCGTCAATAGGCGATTGGAGAAAGTCTAACATTCCCGTACTATTATGGAAACGGTTCGCGGCTAATACTTGACATTAGATTGGCTAATGATATCATTGAGTGGATGAATCTCGACACGCTGCGCGTCTTCTGTGATGTTGTCCGCTGCCGGAGTTTCTCCCGCGGTTCAGCCTTGAACCACATTTCCCAGTCGGCCGCCAGCCAGGCCGTCCACCAGATTGAGCGACGCCTGGGGATGCCGCTGATCGATCGCACCAAACGCCCTTTCATCCTTACCCCGGAAGGCCAAGTGTACTACGACGGCGTCCGCCAGGTGCTGGACCGATATGACGCGGTGGAATCTCAGGTTCGCTCCCTGCGCAATGAAGTGGCCGGGCAAGTGCGCGTGGCGGCCATTTACTCGGTCGGCTTGCACGACATGAGTCAGGCCATGCAGACCTTTATGCGGCAATACCCCAAGGCCAAGGTTCGCCTCGAGTTCCTGCATCCCAACAAAGTTTATGATGCAGTGTTGAACGAGCAGGTGGATCTGGGCATCGTTTCCTACCCCGCGGCGATACGCGGCCTGACGGTCATTCCCCTGCGAACGGAGAACATGGCCCTGGTCTGCAGCCCGAACCACCGTCTGGCGAACATGAAACGGGTGACCATCACCCAGCTTCGGGGCGAGAACTTCATCGGCTTCGACCGCGAGCTGATCATTCGTCGCGAGCTTGATCGTTATCTTCGCGAGAACCAAGTCCTGGTCAACATGGTGATGGAGTTCGACAATATCGAGACCATCAAACAGGCTGTCGAAATCGGGGCCGGGGTCAGCATTTTGCCGGAGCCGACGATCAGAAAAGAGATTCAGACGGGCTCATTGGTGGCCGTTCCGCTGGCCAGTCAGAAGATTCGCCGGCCAATCGGCATTATCCATCGCCAGCGAAAGATCTTCACGCCCGCGATTGTCAGGCTGATTGAGCTGCTCAAGTCGATGAAATCAGAGACGTCGGAGCCAAGGCGGGTATAGTGCCCCGTCACCGCACGCGCTACTGTCCCGAGAATGGGCGCGGCGGGCAAGAAAATGCCCTGCGGCGGCGCAGGGCATGTTAACATCTGAAAAAGGCAGTGGAATTCATCGCTTTCCGACATTCTGGTCAGCGACGCCGCAGCAGCACGGCACCCAAAGCCAACAGCAGTATCGACGCCGGCTCGGGTGTCGGCGTTTCCTTAAGCGTGAAGACCGTATACGGCTCGCTCGTCTTCGAGACTACGCGGATCACCAGATTGCCGTCCGTGGGCCCGTCGCCCGGGAACCATACGCTGTTGTTCGGCACGACGGCATCGGTACCACCGGGACCGAGGCCAAAGCCATCGACGCTAAAGCTTTTGTTGTCTGCCGAGAAGACCTGGTGGTCCAACGGCGACGTGGTGAAGAAGAAACCGGGGCCATGCTCGAACCAAGCGTCACCCTTATCCAGCAAGTCGAAATGGAAATCAGTCCAGTCGACGCCGGTGGTATTGGTGATAATCTCATCCTGAATAACGATACGGGTGATCGTCGATGGGCCGGTCTGCATGAACGTGATCGGGATCGAGGGGAATTGACCAAACTCATCGGGGCCCTGAGTGAATTGGGCTGACTTCTGGATGAAGATGATGCTTGCCGTCGGCGGCGACGCGGGAGGAATCCAGATGTCCACCAAACCATCCAAGCCATCGTCCCAAACGGCCTGCCATCCCGTATTGTCCAGCACCACCAAGCCCGCGTTAGCGGACGACACGACCAAGAGAGTCACCGCGGCTGCTGCTGAGAACATACCTTTCATAGTTGCCTCCTGCCTTTCCTTTTCTGATGCGTGTGGGACGATCTTTGAATGGGCCGGCTCGTCGGACACGCATCCTCGCAAGCGCGACTTCGTACAGATGTGCAGTGCGCGCCTGCTCGCGTTTTCCCGTTTCTCTGAACTGACACGATGAGGGCTACACCGTCGATGTGCAGCTCTCCCCCTCTCTCCTTATATAGTAGCCTAGCCGGTCACTGTTGGCGTGTCAAGGTTTTTTTGTTTTCTTGGCGATTTTTTCTTAGTTGCCATTCCCCGGATCAGCCCGTCTGAAGACATGAGCCAACCAGCCTGCCAGGCAAGTGAAAACACAAAAGCAAGAGAATCACCCTAAGACTTTTCAGCAACGAGGTTTACGTCAATTTGGAACCATTGGCAGCGCTGCTAGCATTGGACAACTTATCGGGGCCCATTGCCCACCGTCCGGGCCTCTGGAGTGAGGAATGTGGGCCAAAACCCACAGGCAAATCCGACTCCCGCAACGGCTGGTGCAAAAAAAGGGGGGAAGGACGCCCCAGAAAAAGCGTGCCCCGCCACGGGGGCGGGGCACTGATCTTCAGGCTCAAATGGAGCAGGAATGCGCTCACCGGCGTCGCAACATCATGGCACCAAGAACAAGCAGCAAGAGGGAGGCCGGCTCAGGCGTTGGCGTCTCCTTCAGCGTGAAAAGGGTGTAGGGTGCGGCCGGCTTGGAAGTGACGTGGATCACGAGTTCGCCGCCATCGACCCCGATTCCCGGCTGCCACACGCTTCCGTTGTACACGACTCCATTAGTAGCGAAACCATCGACCGAGAAGTTCATATCATCCCTGGCCCAAGACTGGTTATCCAGCGGCGAGGTTTTGAAGAACCAGCCTGGATCATGAATGAACCACGCCTCTCCATGGTCTATCAGATCCCAATGGAAATCAGTCCAATTGGCACCCGTCGAGTTCTTGATGGTCTCGTCGAGTATCACGATCTTGGTAATGGTCGATGGGCCGATCTGCCAGAAAGTAATAGGAATCGTGGGAAAATTACCGAACTCGTCAGGACCTTGAATGAACTCGACCGTCTTGTGAATGTAGACGGCGTCTGCGTCCTCCCCCTCAACCGTGATATTAAGATACGGGTTGAGTCCGCTGTCCCAGACGACCTGCCACCCCGAGCTGCCCAGAGGTATGCTGGTCGCATTCGCAAACGACGCTGCCACGAACACGAACGCCACCGCTGCCAGAAAGCTCCTTTTCATACTTTCCTCCTATCTTTTTCCGCCTCGCTCGACATGGGCATCAGATATGAGGGTGTTTGATCCCCATCATCGCGCGTCTCGTACCGCGCGTCTTCCACACAACAGAGCCGATGAGAATATGAACCTCGATACTTGTGCCCCTTTCGCTCACCTCGACACTGGACGCTTGACGTGAAGCGATTCTCTCGCTCACATTATGGATACTACCGGATAGCCCTCCTCAAAGCAAGAGTTTTTCCTGGATTTCCGCGACAGTTAATCTGGGCTGTTTCGGTCCCCTCGGCAAACCCGCAGGCCGTGTCAACGGAGATGCTGACGATTATGTATAAAATAAATTTATTCCACGCAAGGCATAAGAGAGGCTTGCGGCAGAACCCGGGCCTCATCGCGGCCGGGGGCGGAACTCAGGTTGGTCGTCCGTCGGGATCCTGGCCGGTGAGCGACCCGACGCTGACCGGGAAAGCCAGGCTCGCCAAGGCCATTCTTTGCGGCTGGGTTGTCGGCGGCTCGGCAGGTTGAGGGTGGCTCTTTGCCTGGGGTCTGCTTGTTCGTTCCGACCTGCCTTGGCTAAGCTGCACTCGGCATGACTACAAGTTCGGGTCAAAGATCGCAGATTCGAGTGAACCTCCTCATCGGCTGTACGGCCAGCGGCAAAGGCCGCATCGGTCTGGAGCTAGCTCGGCGTCTGGGCGGCGAGATCGTCTCGGTGGACTCCATGAAGATTTACCGCCGCATGGACATCGGCACAGCCAAACCTTCTGAGGCAGCCCGACGTGAGATTCGACACCACTTGATCGATGTGGTTGAGCCCAGCGAGCCGTACAGTCTGGCTCGGTACATCGAGGGCGCAGACCGGGCTATTGACGACATCGCGGGTAGGGGCAAACCGGTCCTGGCAGTGGGTGGAACGATGCTGTATGTCCGGGGACTTACGGCCGGGGTTTTCGCAGGGCCCGGGGCCGACCTCGAGTTCAGACGGGCTTTTCGCGAGCGGGCTGCCCGCGAGGGGACGTGCGCTCTGCACGCTGAATTGGCCCGGGTGGATCCCAAAGCGGCCGCACGAATTCACGTCAACGACCTCCGTCGAATCGAGCGAGCCCTGGAGGTCTATCACCTCACCGGCTCTCCGATCAGCGAATTACAGCAACAATGGGACCGGCCCATGGGCCGCTATGACTGCCGTATCGCCGCCCTTCGTCGCCCTAAGGAGCAGGCGAACCGCCGCATCAACGCTCGAGTTCATCGGATGATCGAGGCGGGGCTCGTGGACGAGGTCAAGCGGCTGCTGGCCGAGCCCGGTGGAATCGGACACCAGGCTGCGCAAGCCGTCGGCTATGCCGAGATCATCGCTTATTTGCGAGGCCGCTGGAATCTGGCCGATGCCGTCGAGCGGATCAAGATCAACTCCCGGCATCTGGCCAAGCATCAACGAACCTGGATGCGCCGGATACCCGGTATCAGGTGGGTGGATTTGACTGAGGATGATACGGTCGAAGAGGTAGCCGACCGCGTGCTGGAGGCATGGAGCCAACCCGCCGCCTGACAACCAGAAGCTCGGACGGCTCTTCATCTCCCGTCGTGCTACCAAGCTCGAAGAACTTTGCCGGTGATTCCCATTGGATCACCGACCACGACCACCGCCACCGCCGCCAGATCGCTCGGCCTTGGGTTGGGCCTCGTTGACCTTCAGCTTGCGACCGTCGACCTCCTTGCCGTTGAGTGCCTCGATGGCCGCTTGGGCAGCGGTGTTGTCGGCCATCTCGACGAAGCCAAAACCGCGAGGTCGGCCCGTATGGCGGTCGCTGATCAGGCTGACCCGGTCCACTTGCCCGTAAGCGGCAAACAACTCACGTACTGCCTCCTCCGTGGTCTTGAAGCTGAGATTGCCGACATAGATGTTCATGGTGGAGCAACTCCTCACCTTGGCTTCTGAACCTGCCGCCCGGACGCTCGGTGGGCAAAAACGCATGGTTCAGTGACAACACCATTTGGTAGCACGATTACGAATACTCTGATTGCGGCTGGGATGCAAGAGACGAAAGGCAACGATGTAGCCAGACCTTCGATCTCCACCGACGCAGCGGGACTCCGTGCCGACGTCCTGGAGCCCGCCCGCAAGCGGTTCCCGAATCTCGGCGGGCCCCGCCGGCGAGATCGGTGCTCGCGGCTCCGAAACTGATATCTTCAGGGGCGGCAGCCCGGAGCATAGCGCCTCTGTCAACGAAAACTAGACGTAACTGATAACAATGTTACTGAAGAAAGCGGCCAGCTCCGCAAAAAGTCCGCCAAGAGCCCCGAAGAGGCTCTCCAGGAACAGGGTAATGGCATCGAGCAGACCGGTGAAATCGAAAGTGATCTCCGTCATGGATCGTTCTCCTATGATCCTTTGCAGACCGGTATCGGGTTTTGCGCGATCAACAATGCAAGAGTCCGTTCGCGCCTCCAAGGGTCCCAAGAGGCTCGTCCCTGGCGTCAATCGCCGATCTTGCCCCTTCTTAATATCGTCAGGCTCCAGCCTGCTTCTTGACAGGGCCCCGGTTACGGGCCTGTGATAGTTTGGACGGGGAGACGCTATGGCTTTTTCAGAACCGCGACCGTGAGGGAGCGGCCCCCATGTGGTATTGGCCGCTCTGCGGCTTGGCCCCTCGCTTGCGCTCGGGGTTCTGAAAGAGCCGCCCAAGGCGGACCGCCTTTTTGCGGGCTGCGAGCCAAGCGCTCTGCGATCGAGAAACATGCGCGCAAAATGCGCACCCGTTGCGACGGAAGGGACTAAACCGTCATGGACCCCTCGGTCACAGCCGGCCTCATGTAGGGCCCGGTGTGACGAAGGTGGGGGCAGGGCAAGAGGTGCGCGGTCCTTTGGGCAACAAGCTGGTCGGCGGCCTGCGGGTATCACAGCATGCCGGTGCGTTTGGCGTAAGCGAAGACACCGCCGGCCTCGACGATGGGGGCGATCTCGCCGAGTGGATTGAGCGCCCGGGGGGTGCCAGACCTGCATTCGATCAGCACATTTTCCTTCAACCGGATCTCGACCTCGTCGCCGGTGCGGACCGTGTGGGTCACGCCTTCGGCGAATTCCAGCGGAATGAGGTAACCGCCGTTGACCGAATTGCGGAAGAAGATTCGGGCGTAGAACGGGGCGACGACCGCTTGGACTCCGGCCTCGGCCAAGGCCAGCGGGGCGTGCTCGCGGGAGCTGCCGCAGCCGAAGTTCTTGCCGCCGATGACGATGGTGAACCGGCTGCGGGTGTTGTTCGGGTCGGACTGATCCACGAAGGGAACATGGCCCTGGGGCAGACCGGCCTGAGCGTCGGGCACGCCGCAGAGGGCAAACCGCCCGAACTGCTTTCGCTCCTCCGGAATGGCGGGGTTGTACATCAGGTAGTGCGCCGGAATGATCTGGTCGGTGTCGATGTTATCACCGAGCACATAGGCCTTGCCCTTGATGACGTCTTGCATGGTATGCCTCAGCAGAAGCTGTCAGCTATTGGCTTTCGGCTTTCAGCCATTCGCCCTCAGCAAATCGGTTGCCTGCTATTGGCCGGTGGCCTCAGCCAAACGGCCGACCGTATCATGAGACGGCCCATTATAGCCGAGCGCGAGAGGCAGGAAAGCGAATGCTCGGGAACCGGTGCAAACGGCTGCGAGATGGAATCAGCAGGCCGTCCGGCGCTTCACAGGCCCCTGATCCACTCGAGAAACAGTCTTGACGACTCCACCGAGTCGGCCTTGCCAAGGCCTTCGAGGTACTCGACGACATAGTAGCCCCTGTAACCGTGGGCTTCGAGCTTGCGGACAATGGCCGTGAAGTCAATGGGTCCCTCGCCCCATCTCATCTGGATGTCTTCCCGCTTCATTCCGCCGGCGCGGAAGCCGGTGTTCATCACGTACGGGTACAGGCTGTCGAAGCACTTGCCCTGATTCGGGCCGGCGTAGTAGTGGCTCGGGTCGAGGGTGAGTCCCAGGCCGGGAACCTCCCTGCAGATCTTCTCGGCGTCGGCAGGGTACTCGGTGAGCTGGCCGGTGTGAGTCTCGAGGGTGAGCTTGATGCCGTGATCGGCGGCGATCTTGTGGATCACCTTGAGTTTGGCGACCTGGTCGGCCCAATCACTCTTGGCCGACGGGGCCATGATATTGATCAGCGGGGCCCTGAGCCGGACGGCCAGCTTGACCACGGCCGTGAATCGCGTCTTGTACTCATCGAACGGCTTGGTCTCGATGGCGTCGAAGGTCAGGTTCGAGACCTTCAGCTTGTTGTCGGCCAGAGTCTTCTCCACTCGCGCGGCCTCGGTGTCAAAGTCCTTCACCAGCGCGTCCACGTTCACGTGCGGTGTCCACGAAAGGCACATGACGTCGGCGTACTTGAAGCCCAGGTCCGCGACGGTCTTGAGAGCCGGTTCCAGCGGCTGCTTGGCCTTGACCAGCGTCGAACACGATGCCCGCTCGAAGGGTGTCGGCTTTGCCGCCTGGCACCCGAGGGCCAGCGACAGCGACCATGCGGCAATGGAAGCGGTGATAGGCGATCGATAGTGCATGTGTGACCTCCTGCAAGTTGTTGGTTCTGTCTTGCTGAGTCTGCAGGCCATGCTAATCGCGGGCTTGCTGATCGTCCAGAACACCGCTTGCGCGCGGCGTCTGCGCGTGTCGCCGAGAACCTGGGTCGGGGACTACCGATTCATTCAGCGCACTGTGGGCTCACCGGAATGTCCGGGCCGCTGAGGCAGCCAAGGAAGAGTTGAGTATCGTCTCCGTCGACGTCGCCGTCGTCATCGATAAGGGCAGCGAGACACTCCGGGTTACTCTGGATGGCGCCGGCGCCGCTCAGGCAGGCCTGGAAGCGGCCGAAGTCCGCCTGGTCAACGTCGCCGTCGAGAGCACCCTGATGCTCCATGAGCTTGGCTTCTTGATGACTAACCTTCATACCCCAGTCCCTGCCGGTCTCTTGCACGCCGGTGACCTTGGTCCTCGCCCATGTAAAACCGCACCCCGTTTGTCGTATAATAGTCATATTGAAGCAGCCGCCGAGTTCGGGCAATGGGATTAATCAGACCCGGCATTGACGGCTGTGCCTGAGCGAACGGAGAGACGAGATGACCATTGTCAATGGACATTTTGACGGTCAGCGAGTCGTTCTTGACGAACCCGTGCCATCGGGTGTCAGTGCCAATACGCCCGTGAAGGTGGTGTTCGACAGCGAGGGGGCGGATGACGTCCTGGCGGAGATTGCCCGTCTTGGACGCCCCGGTGGACTGCCTCCCGATTTCGCCGAGCAGCACGAACACTACGTTAAGGGAACACCCCGGCGGTGAAAACCACATTCCTCGATACCTCGTACCTGCTTGCGCTCGTATTGGCGGATGATGCTCTTCATGAGCGAGCACTGGCTTGGCAGAAGCAGGTAACCGGACAACTGTTGACCACTGAGTATGCTCTCCTGGAATTTGTGGATCCTCTGAGTGAACCAAGAGTGCGGATGCCGGCTGTGCCCGATTCGAGCCGGTGACGGCGGCGCAGTTGGATCGCGGCTATGTCCTGTTGCTGCCGGGCGTGGCCAAAAAGCCGTCGTCGATGGCGGGCATTGCCGGCGGACTCAGGGACGCGGGAATTGACCAGGCCATCGAGCGGGATCTGCGGGGCTCCCGGCCGTTCGGCGGACTCGAGAACGTGCAGTTGCTCGAACGGAATCGAGAATGGGCCGACGAGGGCGTCGGCCCTACTTGCGGGTCCGCTGGTCCCAGATTCCTATCTGGGACCACTCTTCCGACGATTC